>ERZ772881.2390-NODE-2390-length-13707-cov-2.792045_pt1 | contig 13707 bp, 9 predicted proteins | sample MGYA00580581_ERZ772881 | MGnify/ENA primary metagenome ERZ772881 (study PRJEB29015, sample SAMEA2737668) | human gut metagenome | biome: human gut; feature: human-associated habitat; material: faeces | place: China | collected 2012 ...
AGCACATACAGTCCGAACGCCAGCAGCTGCTCTCTCCGGTTTGCGGAAAACGGCGTGTTTGGGTGAGGGCTATCTCACCGCTGTTCACTGAGCTTTCAAGCTCCCACATATCCTCGGAAAGTTCTTTGGAAAAGTCATAGAGCGAGGATATGTTCTCATACTCCTCGTCTGTTATCTCCTCGCCGTTCATGAGCCTTTCGCTCACTGCCATGGAGTAGTTTCCTACCTGTGAGAGAAATTTGTAGGTGTTTTCAAGCTGCAGCTCTTCTATGGGAAGCTGTGACAGAGCCGCCTTTGCCGAGGACGCTTCTCTGTAAAGCTTCGCCGCAAGTGACTGGTGCATTTTTCCTGAGCCTGCGTAAAGCTCCTTTTCAAGAGTGTCGCTAACGTTCTCTACTGCGTCGCACAGGTCGCCCATGGCTCTTGAATAGGTGTAGTTCACACTACGCAACGCCCTTTTTTCACTGCTCATAAGTTGTATATTTCTCACCGCAAGCACACCCACGACAGCCACTGTGAAAGACACTATCCTAACTGCGTTTCGCTTTGATATATCCATTTTTTATGCTCTCCTTTTCTTTTTTCTCCATTATTATGCCAGCTAAAATGCTGATTATTCTCATTAACTGTGCCTTGCAGTGCCATTTCAGGCATATCATAACATACAAAATTTCATTCCTAATCTTGTGTATCATGAACATCTTTATTTACTTATTATTACATATATCTCAAAATAAGTGTAATTATTTAACTTTAAAATTACTGAATTGTATTTATATGTATAAATGCAAATTTGACAATATGCTGTAAAAGGGCTATAATAAAGGTTGTGTAAAAATTATCGTGTAAAATGGCAGAAAAAATGTTAGCTCTGCCTACAATTCTACGGGAGGAAATTATGAAATTTATTCCAAAATTGACCGGTGTGGTTTTGTCAGCGGCAATAATGGCTCAGTCTGTTCCATTCGTATATGCGGCAGAGGAAAGCATTGGTGAGCTTTCAAATGATATCCAGGTATCAAAGCCTGAATATGCTACAGGCAATATGGAGTCTAACGGCCTTTTAGAGCCTGTCACTGAGGACGACCCTGAGTATCATAAATATCTTGAAAACAACGATCCATACGGCATTATGACAATGTCTGCTCTGTGGGGGGCTGACAGCCTTACTCATCAAAACAGATTCAGCGGTATTTCAAAGGTCTATGGCATTGACGTTTCCTATTATCAGGGCAACATAGATTGGAAAAAGGTCAAAAACAGCGGTGTGGAATTTGTTATCATAAGAGTAGGCTACCGTGGCTATGGCAGTGCAGGAACGCTTGTGGAAGACCCTAAGTTCAAGACCTATCTTGACGGAGCTACCAAGGCAGGGCTTAAAGTTGGCGTATACTTCTACACGCAGGCGATAACCACAGCCGAGGCTCAGGCAGAGGCTAAGTTCGTTCTTGACAGGATAAAGGGATATTCTCTGCAAATGCCTGTTTATTACGATATCGAGTCTGTTGACTATGACACTGGCAGACTTGACAGCGCAGGGCTTTCCAAGGCTCAAAAGACCGCTCTTTGCACAGCTTTTTGCGACACTATCATAAAGTCTGGCTACAGCGCAGGTGTTTATGCAAACTACACATGGCTAAACTACTACATTGACGGAGCAGGGCTTGGCAGAAAATATCCTATATGGCTGGCTCACTACACAAGCAACACCAATTATGACCAGCGCATGGATATGTGGCAATATTCAGGAAGCGGTACTGTTTCAGGCATTTCAGCCTACACTGACGTGAATGTATGGTATTCGGGCAAGCTTCCACTTTATGTGTCCGACCTTATCTCAGTGAAAAACACCTCCACCTCCAACACATTTGCCTGGAACGGCGCTCCTGACGCAACAGGATATGAGGTATATCAGGGAACAAGCCCTAGCGACCCTCACAAGAAAAAAATAGGGGATACAAAGAATACATATTTTACAAACTCCAACAAGTCCACAGGCACTATGTACAAATACATGGTGAGAGCCTACAGTGACGCTTCTGGCAAGCGTGTTTACGGCGATTACTCTGATGTTTTCACCACCTGCACGCTTCCTGCGAACATCTCAAAGATATCCGCTTCTGCAAGGGGAACTTCTGTCACCATTAGCTGGAACAAAGTTTCAAAGGCGACCGACTACGTCGTGGAGCATAATGTGAACGGTGCATGGAAGCAGGTCGGCACAACTTCAAGCCTTTCATACAAGGTGAATGGTATCACACAGAACGGCGTTAATATGTTCAGGGTAAAGGCGAGAAGAAATTACAGCGGCGTATACTACAACGGTGGCTACACATATGTAAACGCTGAGGTCACTGACATACCAAGTACAGTAACAGGCGTAAGAAGCACTTCAAACACTTCTACATCAAACACCATAACATGGAACGCTTCCAAAAAAGCGGAAGGCTATGAGATCTATCAGTGGATAGGTACTACCGACAGCTACAAGCTAATAGGCACGACCACGTCCACAAAGTTTACAAACTCAAAGAAAAGCTCAGGCACGATGTACAGATACAAGGTAAGGGCATTCAACAATGTTGACGGACAGCGTATCGAGGGTGCATATTCCTCTGAGTTTACCACCTGCACTCTCCCTGCAAACGTATCATTCTCCCTTTGCTCCACTGACGTTGATTCCATAACACTCAACTGGAACAAGGTATCAAAGGCTACAGGCTATCAGGTAGAGATGTACACAAACGGAACATGGAAAACGCTCTCCACCCTTTCGGGAACAAGCTACACTGCAAGCGATCTTTCACAGAACACAGCTTATCGTTTCAGAGTGAGAGCCATAAGAAATTATAACTACATAAACTACTACGGTGACTACACTGAAAAGGACATCACCATTCGTCCTGCAAACACACCTGAAGGGCTTTCCTCATCAGCGAACACATCAAGCTCCAACACTATCACATGGAAAAGCATGAATGGGGTATCAGGCTACAGCGTTTATCAGTGGATAGGCACTACCGACAGCTACAGGAAACTTGGCGACAACGCTTATCCATACTACACCAACTCAGGCAAGTCATCAGGCACTATGTACACATACAGAGTAAAGGCATATTATGTAAGCGACAATGTTATGCAATACAGCAAGCCTGCACAGGTGGTCACCTGCACACTTCCTGCAAACGTCACTGTCAAAACGGCAAAGCGTTCGGGAAGCAAAATCTCACTTGCATGGAACAATGTATCAAAAGCCACAGGATATGAGATATATGTTAAGTCAGGACGCAGTTGGAAGAAGCTCGCCACAACATCAGGCAAAAGCTACACTGCAAAAAATCTGTCAGGCACTAAAACATTCAAAATAAGGGCATACAGAAAATACAATGGTGTGAACTATTATGGTGCTTATACTGAAAAGACGGTTAAATAGTTACTCGCCGTGACGGGCATTTTACGCCATACATTGTGATATGATACAAATTTGCACCGCTGAATAAAAAATGAGGGGCGACCTTGGGTCGTCCCTTTTTTGCACAATTTTCAATATCCGCACAACATTATTGTAGGGGCTGGCGCCCTCGACAGCCCGTCCCCTCGACGTTTCGTCTGCAATCTCATTTGTATTATCCGCACAATGTTGCTCTACACAAATTCTGGATAATCCAAACCATATCGCCCCGAGTGGGACGTCGTATTTCTGCAAAGCAGAAATTGCGCCGCTCCCCTACATAGTTTGTGCGTTAAATCACAATACTTTGCTTCCATTTGCTGTAAGTTTGAACTTTGCTCCCAGAACACCTGCCGCACCTCTGCACATAAGCATACGCTGCAGGAAAATGTCAAAATAGTCATACATGGTGCAGATACTTTCGTCTATCTGCAAATTAAGGGATATGACCTTTTTATCAGCATTTATCTTTAAGCTCGCTTCTGTTACCGCATAGTTCACCCTGTCATGGATATCAAAAGAGGACTTGTCCTTATTTGACACTCGATTTCTTCGCACGTCTGTTTTATCCCCTATTATCACTGCGGCTGACACCGGATCTGTCGCTCCCCCTGTTGATTCGTCATGGCTTCCTATGCAAGAAACTATAGTCACCCTGTCCTCTAAGGGCATATCAGTACCTTTGAGAATATCATTTGCAAGTATTGCACCATACTCTGCATGGTGGGTACGGTTGACAGCATTGCCGATATCGTGCATATATCCTGCGATCTTTGCAAGCTCTATTGTATGCTCGTCATAGCCGAACTCTTTAAGTATTGCGGCGGCTCTGTCTGCCACAAGGGTGGTATGCACCTCTGAATGGTCTGTAAAGCCCAGAGATGTCAGATTTATCCCTGCCCTTTTTATAAACGCTTTTATTTCCTTGTTTTTCCTTATCTCTTTATATGTCATTGATTTCTCCTTTTGGTTTATGATTATATTTATCTACGCAAGGCTTTTTACGTCCACATAATGTATTGTAGGGGCGAACAGTGTTCGCCCGCATTTGCTCGCCTGCATGAATTTGCGATTATACAAACCATGTCGCTCTCCGAACGGGACGTCGTATTTCTGCAAAGCAGAAATTGCGCCGCTCCCCTACAGTCACTCGCCGTGACGGGCATTTTACACCGTACATTGCAGCATGAGATACACTTGCACCGCTCTTTAAAATGTGTAATTATAACCTGCAATTATCATATCACTATCCAAGCTCATATACAATACATTCCGCATTTAATTTACAATATTTTGAGTTTTGTTCATGACATCTCTATGCATGAATAGTTCAGTTTAAATAAGGATTAAATCATGAAAAAAATGACAGTGGCACTTTCAGCTGTGGCAGCAGCTGTAATTTTTGCAGCGGGGGCGCAGGCTGCAGAAGTATACAATAAAGATGGCAATAAACTTGATGTGTATGGGCGTGCAACTGCACTCCATTATTTCTCCAGTGATAAGGGGGATGATGGAGATAAGACATACGCACGTCTGGGCTTTAAAGGTGAAACTCAGATTAATGACCAGTTGACTGGTTTTGGTCAGTGGGAATATCAGTTCTCTGGTAATAAAGCTGAATCAGAGGGTGCTGCGGGTAATAAAACCCGTCTTGCATTTGCAGGTCTGAAGTTTGGTGAGTTTGGCACCATTGATTATGGTCGTAACTATGGTATTGCGTACGATGTTGGTTCTTATACTGACGTATTACCAGAGTTTGGCGGTGATGGCTGGACCCAGACCGATAACTTCATGACAGCCCGTACTTCCGGGGTATTAACCTATCGTAATACAGATTTCTTTGGGCTTGTCGATGGCCTGAATTTTGCGGCACAGTACCAGGATAAAAATGATCGGGGTGATCTCCGGAAAGCTAATGGTGATGGTCACGGTTTCTCAGCCAGTTATGAATATGAAGGTTTTGGTATCGTTGCCGCATATATTAATGCGGACCGAACCAATAATCAGGAAAAAGGTCTGAATGGTACTCTGACGATTGAACAAACTGATCCTTTAACCGGTAAAGTGACTGAAAAGCAGATCGTTGTTGATTCCGGTAGTGTTGCAAAAGGTAAACACGCTGAGATGTGGGGAGTCGGACTAAAATACGATGCTGACAACCTTTACCTGGCTACAACATATTCCGAAACTCAGAATCTGACGACCTTTGGTGATAAAGGAGTTGCAGATAAAGCGCAAAACTTTGAAGCGGTACTGCAGTATCAGTTTGATTTCGGTCTGCGTCCATCTCTGGCATTCCTGCAGTCTCGTGCTCAGGATGTCATTGTAGGTGGTAAAAACTATGGTGACCAGGATTTGGTTAAGTATGTTGACGTAGGTGCGAAATATTACTTCAATAAAAATATGTCCACCTATGTTGATTATAAAATCAATCTGGTTGATGAGAATAAGTTTACCAGGGATGCGGGCATTGCAACGGATGATATCGTTGCTGTTGGTATGACTTATCAGTTCTGATGATTACTGGTAAATAAATACAGGCCATCTGCCCTCACAGATGGCCTGTATCAGTGGAAGTTATATTTCCACTGGTCACTGCGATCAGCTATTAGCTGATTTAATTTTCATTTTATTACCTTCATCGTTTTTGATTTTTTAATTGAACTATTTTATCAGGGGCGCATTGCGCCCCTTTTTTTATGGGTGAATGTTTATGCAGGAGATCAACGAAGAAAGCCTGAATGAGTCGGTTAAATCAGAGCAGTCACCGCGGGTGGTGCTCTGGGAAATCGACCTGACGGTGCAGGGCGGTGAGCGGTATTTTTTCTGTAATGAGCTGAATGAAAAAGGGGAGCCGGTCACCTGGCAGGGGCGGAAGTACCAGGCATACCCGATTGACGGCAGCGGCTTTGAGATGAACGGGAAAGGGAGCAGTGCCCGCCCGTCACTGACGGTGTCGAATCTGTTCGGGCTGGTTACCGGGATGGCGGAGGATTTGCAGAGCCTGGTGGGGGCCACGGTGGTCCGCCGCCGGGTGTATGCCCGTTTTCTGGATGCGGTGAATTTCGTTGCGGGCAATCCGGAGGCGGACCCGGAGCAGGAGCTGAGTGACCGCTGGGTGGTGGAGCAGATGTCGGAGCTGACAGCCATGACGGCCTCGTTTGTGCTGGCCACACCGACCGAGACGGACGGGGCGCTGTTTCCCGGTCGCATCATGCTGGCGAACACCTGTATGTGGACCTACCGCTCTGATGAGTGTGGTTACACGGGCGGGGCTGTGGCGGATGAGTTCGACAACCCCACCACGGATATCCGTAAGGACAGATGCAGCAAGTGCATGCGCGGGTGTGAACTGCGCAGGAATGTCGGCAATTTTGGCGGTTTCCTTTCCATTAATAAACTTTCGCAGTAAATCCCGGTTTATGACACAGACTGAATCAGCGATTCTGGCGCATGCCCGGCGGTGTGCGCCTGCGGAGTCGTGCGGCTTCGTGATAACCACGACGGAGGGCGAGCGGTACCTGCCCTGTGTGAATATCTCCGCAGCGCCGGAGGCGTATTTTCGTATTGCCCCGGAAGACTGGCTGCGGGCGGAGATGCAGGGTGAGATTGTGGCGCTGGTTCACAGTCATCCCGGTGGTCTGCCCTGGCTGAGTGAGGCAGACCGGCGACTGCAGATAAAAAGTGCCCTGCCCTGGTGGCTGGTCTGCCGGGGTGACATTCACAAATTCCGCTGCGTTCCGCACCTGACCGGACGGCGCTTTGCGCACGGGGTGACGGACTGTTACACGCTGTTCCGGGATGCATACCATCTGGCAGGCATTGATATGCCGGATTTTCACCGTGAGGATGACTGGTGGTGCAACGGTCAGAACCTTTACCTGGACAATATGGCGGTCACCGGCTTTTACCGGGTGCCCCTGTCCTCTGCACAGGCGGGCGATATTCTGCTGTGCTGCTTTGGTGCTTCGGTACCGAACCATGCCGCCATTTACTGCGGCAACGGTGAGCTGCTTCACCATCTGCCTGAACAACTGAGTAAACGGGAGAGGTATTCCGAAAAATGGCAACGACGAACGCATTCTGTCTGGCGTCACCGCCACTGGCACGCATCTGCCTTCACGGGGATTTACAACGATTTGGCCGCCGCTTCAGCCTGTATGTGAACACGGCGGCGGAAGCCATCCGCGCACTGTCGCTGCAGGAGCCCGGATTCCGCTGTCAGATGAACGAAGGCTGGTACCAGATACGCATTGCCGGTGAGGATACGGCACCGGAGGCGGTGTATGCCCGCCTTCACGAACCACTGGGTGAGGGAACGGTTATCCATATTGTGCCGCGACTGGCCGGAGCCGGAAAGGGCGGACTACAGATTGTGCTGGGGGCAGCTGCCATTGTGGGGTCTTTCTTCACGGCCGGAGCATCAATGGCGTTATGGGGTTCAGCCCTGGCAGCCGGTGGTTTTTCTGCCACCACGATGCTGTTTTCACTGGGTGCCAGCATGATACTGGGCGGTGTGGCCCAGATGCTGGCCCCGAAGGCAAAAACACCGGATTACCGCGCAACGGATAACGGCAGACAGAACACGTATTTTTCCTCACTGGACAACATGATTGCCCAGGGCAACCCGATGCCGGTGCCCTACGGTGAAATGCTGGTTGGTTCACGACGTATCTCTCAGGACATCAGCACCCGTGATGAAGGCGGAGACGGAAAGGTGGTGGTTATTGGTCGACAGGGATAAAACATAAAAAAATCCCGCAGTGATCGCGGAGCTGCGGGGACAGACAAATGAAGATTAATGTTAAGGAGTTGTTTTTGTTACTCGGGCAAAAAAACACTAACGCAGCGAAATTATAAGCGCCATAGTCAGTGTGTGAAAATGTGAAGATATTCAGAATTTTTATTCAGTCATGATACAGGCATCCTCCGGGGTGCCTGTTGTTTTTTGGGCATAAACAGATTCAGACATCAGACAGGAGAGGGGGATCGAGTGGGTAAAGGTGGCGGTAAGGCGCACACACCGCGCGAGGCGAAAGACAATCTCAAATCCACGCAGATGATGAGCGTGATTGATGCGATTGGTGAGGGACCGATAGAAGGTCCGGTGAAGGGACTGCAGAGTATCCTGGTGAACAAAACCCCGCTGACGGACACGGACGGTAATCCCGTGATACACGGTGTGACAGCGGTCTGGCGTGCCGGGGAGCAGGAGCAGACACCACCGGAAGGCTTTGAGTCCTCCGGAGCTGAAACTGTACTGGGTGTGGAAGTGACGAAGGCAAAACCGGTGACACGCACCATTACGTCAGCGAACATTGACCGCCTGCGGGTGACCTTCGGGGTGCAGTCACTGGTGGAGACCACGTCAAAGGGTGACCGTAATCCGTCCTCTGTCCGTCTGCTGATTCAGTTACAGCGTAACGGTAACTGGGTGACGGAAAAGGATGTCACCATTAACGGCAAGACCACCTCGCAGTTCCTGGCGTCGGTGATTCTGGATAATCTGCCGCCCCGGCCCTTTAACATCCGGATGGTCAGGGAGACGGCGGACAGCACCACGGACCAGCTGCAGAATAAGACGCTCTGGTCGTCATACACCGAAATCATCGATGTGAAACAGTGCTACCCGAACACGGCCATTGTGGGGCTGCAGGTGGATGCGGAGCAGTTCGGCGGCCAGCAGATGACGGTGAACTACCATATCCGCGGTCGCATCATCCAGGTGCCGTCAAACTATGACCCGGAAAAACGCACGTACAGTGGTATCTGGGACGGCAGTCTGAAACCGGCATACAGCAACAACCCGGCCTGGTGCCTGTGGGACATGCTGACTCACCCGCGCTACGGGATGGGAAAACGCCTGGGGGCGGCGGATGTGGACAAGTGGGCGCTGTATGCCATCGGGCAGTACTGCGACCAGACGGTCCCGGATGGTTTCGGGGGCACAGAGCCGCGGATGACCTTTAATGCGTACCTGGCACAACAGCGTAAGGCGTGGGACGTTCTCAGTGATTTCTGCTCGGCGATGCGCTGTATGCCGGTATGGAACGGCCAGACGCTGACGTTCGTTCAGGACCGCACGTCGGATGTGGTGTGGCCGTACACCAACAGCGATGTGGTGGTGGATGATAACGGCGTGGGGTTCCGCTACAGCTTCAGTGCCCTGAAGGACCGGCACACGGCGGTGGAGGTGAATTACACCGACCCGCAGAACGGCTGGCAGACCTCCACGGAACTGGTGGAAGACCCGGAAGCCATACTGCGCTACGGACGCAACCTGCTGAAGATGGACGCGTTCGGCTGTACCAGCCGCGGTCAGGCCCACCGTGCCGGGCTGTGGGTGATAAAGACCGAACTGCTGGAAACGCAGACGGTGGATTTCACACTCGGGTCACAGGGGCTGCGGCACACACCCGGTGACATTATTGAAATCTGTGATAATGACTATGCCGGGACCCTGACCGGCGGACGTGTCCTGTCCATTGATGCTGCCACCCGCACCCTGACGCTGGACCGTGAAGTGACACTTCCGGGGACAGGTGCCGCCACGGTGAACCTGATTAACGGCAGCGGTAAGCCGGTGAGTGTGGACATCACCGCACACCCCGCGCCGGACCGGATACAGGTCAGTACCCTGCCTGATGGTGTGGAGACATACGGGGTGTGGGGACTCTCCCTGCCGTCACTGCGCCGTCGCCTGTTCCGCTGTGTCTCCATCCGGGAAAACACGGACGGCACCTTTGCCATCACGGCAGTGCAGCACGTACCGGAAAAAGAAGCCATCGTGGATAACGGGGCCCGCTTTGAGCCGCAGTCAGGCACCCTGAACAGCGTTATCCCACCGGCAGTGCAGCACCTGACGGTGGAGGTGAGCGCAGCTGACGGCCAGTATCTGGCGCTGGCGAAATGGGACACGCCGCGGGTGGTGAAGGGCGTGCGCTTCAGTCTGCGCCTGACCAGTGGAAGCGGTGAGAACAGCCGCCTGCTGACCACCGCCATCACTGCCGATACGGAGCACCGTTTCAGTGGCCTGCCTCCCGGGGAATACACCCTGACGGTCAGGGCGATTAACAGCTATGGCCAGCAGGGCGAACCCGCCACCACCACGTTCCGGATTAACGCACCGGCAGCGCCTGTCGGTGTTGAACTGACGCCGGGGTATTTTCAGATAACGGCAGTCCCGAAACTGACCATTTATGACCCGACGGTGCAGTTTGAGTTCTGGTTTTCGGAGGCAAAAATTGCAGACGCCGCACAGGTGGAAACCTCTGCCCGTTATCTGGGGACCGGCAGTCAGTGGAGTGTCTCCGGTCCGCACATTAAGCCCGGAAAGGATTTCTGGTTTTATGTGCGCAGCGTCAACCTGGTGGGTAAATCTGCTTTTGTGGAAGCCAGTGGACGGGCGAGCAATGATGCTGCGGGCTATCTGGAGTTTTTCCGGGAAAAGATAGGAAAAACGCATCTGGCAGAGGCGCTGTGGGCAGAGATTGACAACAGTCAGCTGAAGGACGAGATGGCGGAGATGAAGACCACCATCACAGAAACCCGCAATGAAATCACACAGACGGTCAGTAAAACGCTGGAGGACCAGAGCGCCACCATACAGCAGATACAGCGCGTGCAGAAGGACACAAATGATGACCTTGCTGCACTTTACATGCTGAAGGTACAGAAAACAAAAAATGGCATACCCTATGTTGCCGGTATTGGAGCGGGGATTGAGGATACTGATGGCCAGCCCCTGAGCAACATACTGCTGCTGGCTGACCGTATTGCGATGATTAACCCGGAGGACGGCAACACCACGCCGTTATTTGTGGCGCAGGGGAATCAGTTGTTCATGAACGATGTGTTCCTGAAGCGGCTGTTTGCGGTGAGTATCACCTCGTCCGGCAATCCCCCGACGTTTTCCCTGACGCCGGAGGGCAGGCTGACCGCAAGAAATGCTGATATCAGCGGTAACGTGAATGCGAATTCCGGGACGCTCAACAACGTCACGATTAACGAGAACTGTCGGGTTCTGGGAAAACTGTCCGCGAACCAGATTGAAGGCGATCTCGTTAAAACAGTGGGCAAAGCTTTCCCCCGGGACTCCCGTGCACCGGAGCGGTGGCCATCAGGAACCATTACCGTCAGGGTTTATGACGATCAGCCGTTTGACCGGCAGATTGTTATTCCGGCGGTGGCATTCAGTGGCGCTAAGCATGAGAGAGAGCATACTGATATTTACTCCTCATGCCGTCTGATAGTGCGGAAAAACGGTGCTGAAATTTATAACCGTACCGCGCTGGATAATACGCTGATTTACAGTGGCGTTATTGATATGCCTGCCGGTCACGGTCACATGACACTGGAGTTTTCGGTGTCAGCATGGCTGGTAAATAACTGGTATCCCACAGCAAGTATCAGCGATTTGCTGGTTGTGGTGATGAAGAAAGCCACTGCAGGCATCACGATTAGCTGAATTTTATAACCCAGATACGGGCGCCAGAAATGGTGCCTTTTTTATTGCAGAAAAGCGAGAGGTAATTATGCGTAAAGTTTGTGCAGCCATTTTGTCCGCAGCCATCTGTCTGGCCGTATCCGGTGCGCCTGCATGGGCGTCTGAGCAGCAGGCCACGCTGAGTGCGGGGTATCTTCATGCCCTGACGAACACTACCGGTAGTGATGATCTGAACGGGATTAACGTGAAATACCGTTATGAATTTACGGACACGCTGGGGCTGATTACGTCATTCAGTTATGCCAATGCTGAAGGTGAGCAAAAAACGCACTACAACGATACCCGCTGGCATGAGGATTCTGTGCGTAACCGCTGGTTCAGCGTGATGGCGGGGCCGTCTGTGCGCGTGAATGAATGGTTCAGCGCGTATGCGATGGTGGGTGTGGCTTACAGCCGTGTGTCGACTTTCTCCGGGGATTATCTTCGCGTAACTGACAACAAGGGGAAAACGCACGATGTGCTGACCGGAAGTGATGACGGTCGCCACAGCAACACGTCTCTGGCGTGGGGGGCTGGCGTGCAGTTTAACCCGACCGAATCCGTGGCCATTGATATTGCTTATGAAGGCTCCGGCAGTGGCGACTGGCGCACTGACGGTTTCATCGTGGGTGTCGGTTATAAGTTCTGATTAGCCAGGTAACACAGTGTTATGACAGCCCGCCGGTTCAGGCGGGCTTTTTTGTGGGGTGAATATGGCAGTAAAGATTTCAGGTGTACTGAAAGACGGCACAGGAAAACCGGTACAGAACTGCACCATTCAACTGAAAGCCAGACGTAACAGCGCCACGGTGGTGGTGAACACGGTGGCCTCTGAAAATCCGGATGAAGCCGGTCGTTACAGCATGGACGTTGAGTACGGTCAGTACAGCGTTATTCTGTTGGTGGAGGGATTCCCGCCGTCACATGCCGGGACCATCACCGTGTATGAAGATTCTCAACCCGGTACGCTGAATGATTTTCTCGGTGCCATGACGGAGGATGATGTCCGTCCGGAGGCACTGAGACGTTTTGAACTGATGGTGGAAGAGGTGGCGCGTAACGCGTCCGCGGTGGCACAGAACACGGCAGCCGCGAAGAAGTCAGCCAGCGATGCCAGCACATCAGCCCGTGAGGCGGCAACCCATGCGACTGATGCTGCAGGCTCAGCACGCGCAGCCAGCACGTCAGCCGGACAGGCCGCGTCGTCGGCTCAGTCAGCGTCTTCCAGCGCAGGAACGGCATCAGCAAAGGCCACTGAAGCATCAAAAAGTGCTGCCGCTGCAGAGTCCTCAAAAAGCGCGGCGGCTACCAGTGCCGGTGCGGCGAAAACGTCAGAAACGAATGCGGCAGCGTCACAACAATCAGCAGCCACTTCTGCATCCACCGCGACCACGAAAGCGTCAGAAGCAGCCACTTCAGCACGGGATGCGTCGGCTTCAAAAGAGGCGGCAAAATCATCAGAAACGAACGCAGCCTCGAGCGCCAGCAGCGCAGCTTCCTCGGCTACGGCGGCAGGAAATTCCGCGAAGGCGGCAAAAACGTCCGAGACGAACGCCAAGGCTTCTGAAACGGCAGCGGAACAGAGTGCCTCCGCAGCAGCAGGCTCAAAAACAGCGGCTGCGTCGTCTGCCAGTGCAGCGTCAACAAGTGCCGGGCAGGCCTCAGCCAGTGCCACCGCCGCCGGAAAATCGGCAGAAAGTGCCGCATCGTCTGCTTCAACAGCCACAACGAAGGCTGGCGAAGCCACTGAATAGGCCAGCGCAGCAGCGAG
>ERZ772881.2393-NODE-2393-length-13693-cov-3.459891_pt1 | contig 13693 bp, 7 predicted proteins | sample MGYA00580581_ERZ772881 | MGnify/ENA primary metagenome ERZ772881 (study PRJEB29015, sample SAMEA2737668) | human gut metagenome | biome: human gut; feature: human-associated habitat; material: faeces | place: China | collected 2012 ...
AATGTTGGTTTTGTTGGAGGATTTAATGTTGGAGATGAGTATCTAGGAAAAGATAGTAAGTTTGGATATTGGAGAGATACACATATAAAATTTACAGGAAGTGCTGTTAATGATTTAAATTTAAGGTTTTTAGCAGACTGGAGATATGCAACAAAAGAAGAAGTTTCATTAGAAGAAATATTTGGAGCTAATGAAGAAAACTCTAATAGCAATAATGTTGGAATGCAAATTGTATCAAGTGGGCCTAATTTAAGTGATAAATATGAAATAAAAATGGCATATTTAAAAATGATACAAAAAGCAAAGAAATATTTATACATACAATCACCATATTTAATTATTGATAATAGTATTTCTGATAGTCTAAAATTAGCAGCAGCTTCAGGAGTAGATGTAAAAATAATGATTCCAGGTAAGGGAGATCATCCTTTTGTATATTGGGCTAATTTAGTTTATGCAGGAGATTTAATAAAAGAAGGAATAAGAGTATTTCATTATGATAAAAATGCATTTTTACATGCTAAGACTGTTGTTATAGATGATGAGGTATGTTCAATAGGAACAGCAAATATGGATACAAGAAGTTTTGAATTAAACTTTGAAGTTAGTTCATTTATATATTCTGAAAAAATAGCAAAAGAATGGCAAAGTATTGTTAAGTATATTTCGTACAAGCATCCTATTGCGAGAGCCTTTTTAAATAATAGTGAGATTCAAATTGTTAATAACAATATACAGGTTACTCTTTTTCTAAATGGAAAAGAGTTTTTAGAGAACAATAAATTTAATGAAGTTTTTGCAGGGCTAATTTATAATATATACGGCAAAAAATATACGATGACATATGAAGAAAAGGTTTCTGAAAATACGGTTACTCAATATAAAGAAAGGCTAGAAAGATTAGAAAAAGAAGCAATACTTGAAATGACAAAGGACAATGGTACAGCTAGTGCTGAACACAGTGCAAAACCACAACAAGAAACAAAGCAATATGCTAGCAAGACAGCCGGACAAAGCAAATACAGCAAGGGTCAATATAATAAGAGCCAGTATAACAAGGGACAATATGGAGAGAAGAAGCAATATAATAAATCTGTCCCAAGTCCTGCACAAGAAGCTCCTATGCCACCAATGCCAGATGTTCCAGAGGCTGTAGCAACACCTGAAGAAGATACACCATTAATTTATGGTAGAAGTTTGAATTTAAGTGATCCAATCATAAAGATTCAAGATATAGGCGTAGACAGTGGAAACGTAATATTAGAAGGACAAATTTTAAGTGTAGAGCTTGATGCAAAAGACGATGACATTAATCTTGGAATAAAGGTAAGAGAGCTAAAAAGTGGTAAGTCACTTGTTATATTTAGTGTTTATGATGGAACTAATACAATCGATTGCAAGGTGTTCTCTGCACCAGAAAAATTGGATAAATTAAAGAAGAGGTTAAAGAGTGCTGCAAGAGTAAGAATTGCTGGTACTGCACAATTTGACCCATATGCAAAACAGCTAGGTGTTTTGGTAAATACTATTGTAGAAATGCCAGAAGAGAAGAAAGCTGTAAGAACTGATAATGCTAAGATTAAAAGAGTTGAACTTCATATGCATACTCAGATGAGTACAATGGATGGAATTACTCCTGCTAAAAACCTTATAAAACGAGCAATGAAATGGGGAATGAAGTCTATTGCGATTACTGACCATGGAAGTGTTCAAGCGTTCCCAGATGCACACAAGATGTTGGGAGTAAATAACCCAGACATGAAGGTTCTTTATGGAGTCGAGGCATACTTGGTTCCAGATAAGGTTCCATCTGTTTCAAACCCAAAGGGCCAAGATTTACATACTACATATTGCGTATTAGACTTAGAGACAACAGGACTTTCGTTTAGAACAGAAAAGATTACCGAAATTGGTATAATGAAGATGAACGAAAAAGGCGAAGTTATAGATGAATTTGAATGCTTCGTAAACCCTGAAAAACCAATTCCACAAAGGGTTGTAGAAGTTACAAACATTACAGATGACATGGTAAAAGATGCAGAGACAATAGATAAAGTAATGCCAAAGGTATTAGAATTTGTTGGAGATAGCGTAATTGTTGCACACAATGCAGATTTTGACGTTGGTTTCTTGAAATACAATGCAAAACAATTGGGGTTATCTTTAGACAACACTTACTTAGATACGTTAAGACTTGCAAAAGATTTATTCCCAGACTTTAAAAAGTATAAGTTGGGAATAATCGCAGATAAACTTGGAATTGAAGTATTAGTTGCACACAGAGCATTAGATGATGTTGATACTACTGTAAAAGTATTTAGAGTAATGTTAAACATGCTAGAAGAAAAAGGTGCTAAAACTATAGAAGATATAGATAAACTTGCTGGCGAAAACGTAAATTACAAGAAGTTAAAGAGCTTCCATGCAATAATTCTTGCTACAAACTATGTCGGATTAAGAAACTTATACAAGTTAATCTCAATATCACACTTGGATTACATATATAAAGGCAGACCAATGCTACTAAAATCAATATATAAGCAATATTCAGAAGGTTTGATTTTAGGCAGTGCTTGTGAGGCTGGAGAATTATATCAGGCAATCGAAAATGGAAAAGATGATGAAGAAATAGAAGCAATCGCAAGAGATTATGATTATCTTGAGATTCAACCAACTGGAAATAACATGTTCTTGGTTAGAAATGGCGTCGTACCAGATGTAGAAGGTTTAAGAGACATAAATAGAAAAATAGTTGCCTTAGGAGAGAAGCTAGATAAATTGGTAGTCGCAACCTGCGATGTTCACTTTATGGATCCAGAAGATGAAATATACAGACGTATATTAGAGGCTGGCCAAGGCTATGCGGATTGCGATTTGCAGGCTCCATTATATTTAAGAACAACTGAAGAAATGTTAGAAGAATTCAGTTATTTAGGAGAAGAAAAAGCATATGAGGTTGTTGTTACAAATACTAATAAAATAGCGGATATGTGTGAGCAAATCAGCCCAATATCGCCAGAAAAATGTCCTCCATACATAAATGATTGTGAGAAAACAATTAAAGATATTGCTTACAACAAGGCACACGAGTTATATGGAGACCCACTTCCACAGATTGTTGAGGAGAGGCTAGATAAAGAGCTAACATCTATAATTAAAAATGGATTCTCCGTTATGTACATAATAGCACAGAAACTAGTTTGGAAATCAAATGCTGATGGATACATCGTTGGTTCCAGAGGTTCTGTTGGTTCGTCATTTGTTGCCAACATGACAGGTATTACAGAGGTTAATTCACTTCCACCACATTACAGATGCCCAAATTGTAAGTATTCGGACTTTACCGATTATGGTGTGAAGAACGGCTTCGACTTACCAGATAAGATGTGCCCTAAGTGTGGGCATAGACTCGCAAAAGATGGGCTAGACATTCCGTTCGAAACCTTCTTGGGATTCAATGGAGACAAGGAACCAGATATCGACTTAAACTTCTCTGGAGAATATCAAGCAAAAGCACATAGATACACAGAAGTAATATTCGGAAAAGGTACAACTTTCAAGGCTGGAACCGTTGGTACTGTTGCTGGAAAGACCGCAATGGGTTATGTTAGAAAATATAATGAAGAAAGAGGAATACCGATTAACAATTCGGAGGTAATTAGAGTTGCTTATGGTTGCACAGGAATAAAAAGAACAACAGGTCAGCACCCTGGTGGAATTATAGTTGTTCCAAAGGGAAGGGAAATTTACGAATTTACACCTGTTCAACACCCAGCAGACGACCCAACCTCAGATATTATAACTACTCACTTCGACTACCACTCAATAGATCAGAACCTATTGAAGCTAGATATACTAGGCCATGATGATCCAACAATGATAAGAATGTTATTTGATATTACTGGACAAGACCCAACAAAAGTACCATTAGATGACAAGGAAACAATGTCTATATTTAGTTCTACAAAGGCATTAGGAGTTACTCCAGAACAAATACACAGTGAAGTTGGAAGCTTTGGAGTTCCAGAGTTTGGAACAAAATTCGTAAGAGGAATGCTTGTAGATACAAGGCCAAAGACCTTTGATGAATTAATTAGAATTTCAGGTCTATCACATGGTACAGACGTATGGTTAAACAATGCACAGAGCTTAATCGAAGAAGGAACTATAAAGTTGGAAGATGCTATATGTTGTAGAGATGATATTATGATTTATCTAATTAAGGAAGGATTGCCACCACAAAAAGCCTTCAAAATAATGGAGTTTGTTCGTAAAGGAAAACCATCAAAAGACCCAGAGGGCTGGAAAGGCCATGAAGCAACGATGAGAGAATACAACATACCAGAATGGTACATTGGTTCATGTAAAAAAATAAAATACATGTTCCCAAAAGCCCATGCTGCTGCATATGTTACAAACGCCTTCAGAATTGCATGGTTCAAGGTTCACATTCCAAAAGCATATTATGCTGCATACTTCTCTATAAGAGCAGATGCATTTGATAGTGAGATAATGTGCCACGGGGTAGAGCGTGTAAAGAATAAAATGAAAGAAATAGAACTTGCTGGAAAAGCAGCAACAAAGAAAGACCAAGACACATATGGAGTTTTAGAGATAGTTCTAGAAATGTATGAAAGAGGTTTAAACTTCTTACCAATAGATTTATACGAGTCAGATGCTGTAAAATTTAAAGTAGAAGTTGATGGAATACGTCCACCATTAAACAGTATACCAGGACTTGGAACAGTTGCAGCGCAAGGAATACAAGAAGCAAGACAAGAAGGAGAATTCATGTCTATAGATGATATGAAAATACGTGCAAAAGTCGGCAAATCTACAATAGAAATGCTAGAAAAAGCAGGATGCTTGGAAGGAATGAGCCAAAGCAACCAGATGAGCTTATTTGCATAATTTCGCCCCAAAAAGGGCGTCCCTATTGGGCAAAATTATACTGTATGGAGATTAGGAATGGTAGAATTAACTAATATTTTTACATTAAAAAATATAATAATATATTTATTAATAATAAATATAATTGCATTTTTGGCTATGTTTATAGACAAGAAAAAAGCAGAAAAAGATAGATGGAGAATAAAAGAATCTACACTATTAACCTTAGCTTTAATCGGTGGGAGCATAGGGGCAATTGCAGGAATGTATACTTTTCACCATAAAACAAAGAAGCCAAGATTCTTTATTGGAATACCAGTAATAATTGTGTTACAGATAATGCTGATTATTGCGATATCTATAAAATGATATTTATACATACAGCCAATTTGCATGATTTTGGTCTGGCAAAAACATGGTAGACAGCAAGGATATAAGAAAATACATAAATAAAGAGGCTGAATTGGAATCAGTCTCTTTTTATAATTATAATTCATGCTATTTTGTTATAGCTATTACTGGTACTTCCATTTCATCTGGTGTAAGCCCGCAGTGAGTTGACTTCTTAACTTTTTTCCCTTCTGCTAAAAATGTTTCTAGTCTTATAATACTTCCGGCTGTTGATAATGCTACATAGTTTCCTAGAAAATCGTCTATTTTGGGGTGTTTATCTCCAAAACCTAAGAAGTTTTTGCCTAAAAATTCTTCTGTTGTCATTAACCAGAATTCATCTTTGAAAACTTTGTTAAATCTTTCTTCAAATTCTTTTCTCATATTTTCTTTAACATTAAAAGTTAATGCTCTAGATTCAAGAGAAGCTGGCATTGTTAAACATTCTAAGATTTCTGGATAATCTAGCAATGTATATGCTTTTTCTATATCTTTATGACCGTGGTCCGCAGAGATGATTACTATTGTATCATCTGACATTTTACTGCACATTTCTGCTATTTTATGTTCTGCTTCATGTATAAATTCTTTTGCTTCATCAGAAGAAGCTCCAAATTTATGTAATAATCCATCTGGATTATCTGAATAAGCAAATATAAAGTTTTCAGAAGATGTGTCACAAAGTGTTTCAATAGAATCGATTAGTTCATCTAAATTATTTGCTCTAATGCTTCTTTTAGCTCTTTTATCTGAGTATGTTGGATTTATTTCAAATGCTTTTACATTTGGAGAAGCTTTTTCAATTTGTTCAAATATTGGTGTATATTTTACTACACCATCAAAAACATTTATGCTTGCTCCTTTTATTATATCTTCACCCTTGTAAGACTCCTTGTGAGATAACATATCTATGGCTCTACCATACTCTTTAAAATATTGAGACCATGCAATCCATCCTGTCTCATAAGGTGGTTTGCCAGCATAGTATGTTGTAAGTGCGGCTGTTGTTGTTGATGGATATACTGATGTTACACAGTCAATTTTCTTATTGAAGAAATATCCGTTATTAGATAAATTGTTAAGAATGTGTTCTCCCATTCCATCTAAAACAATAAAAACTACATTCTTATATTTTTTTTCTAGTAGTTTATCTAAGCTTTCTAAAGATTTATGTTTTGTTTCAACATTATAGTATTTTAAAATAGATGTTATAGTATTTAAAATACAATGTTCGTAATTTGGTAATACAATTTCATTACTCATATGTTGATATACCTCCGTTTCTATGTATAAATTATAATATATTTTTCCAATTATTGCAACGAAAAAAGGCAAGCAGAGTAATTTTATTTTAAATTACTCTACTTGCCTTAAAGTTTGACGCGTGCTAGGGAAAAGGGGATTACTCTTCGTGTTCTTCACGTTTGGCGTAACCAAGCACAAAGCCACGAGTGCGATCTGCAATCCGTTTGGGCAGCTCAGCGTTCTTCAAATAATTGAAGACGTGGAAGAGTGTTGCGTGAACGTTTTCCTCGAAGCCAACCTTTCGCCAGTTGTACTGGCCAGGAGCCAACTTGAGATCTTCAGCCATCACCTGACGGGGGAATTGACGCTGAACATAGACGTTGTTGTCCATGCAAATCATCAACTGACCATCACTACCTTCCTGATAGGAGAAATAGTGAGTTTTGTTTGCCAAAGTGATATCATCAATCGGCTCAAGTTTTACCATGCGCTTGTGATGGCCACTGAGCTGGAAGTCTGTGACCACATGAGTGTGAGCGTGGACGATAGACTTCTTGTGAGATGTGATACCGCTAGGACCACTGCCGTGTTCCATAAAGGTAACACCTGATGCCTCAGGGTATGCTCCTTTCAGAACATATTCGAGGTCTTTGCAGACCTGGTTATATTCAATCATGAGAGCGGGATAGAATTGTGCGACACTCAGAATGTGCTGTTTAGGCACAATCATGAGATAACCCTGTTTAAGAGCTCCTAACTCGCTCGTGACATAAAAATGAGGGGACGAATAGATAATACAGTCGACTTCCTTGTCTACAACCCGATTGTACGTTTCCATAGTGGTGGGCATGCCCTTAAGAGAAGCAAGCTCACACAGGATACACCGTTCCTGGTTACTGTCATACTTGATGCCAGTAATCATCTCACCACATTCAAAACCATTTCCATGGCTGAATTCGATAAATGCCTTGTCATCCACAAAACCTTCTTCGGGAAGGTAGATTGCAGGGCAATTAACATTGGCAGCTCCGAGAATAACCGGAGTCTTGTTGTTTTCCCAGACCCGAGAAACCTGAGAAACATCATTAATTTCTTCAACTGCTTCAAAGCTCCTAACGAACTTCGCAACAGCCGTTGACTTGGTTATTAACAAAACCTTATTTCGAGTAATCATACAAACTCCTTTTCTGTTATGTCAATGTGCGTACAAAGCCTAAAAGGCTATATAATTTATTATAAACCTTAAATAAGGTTATGTCAATTACAAAAAAACTAAAATTTGACAATTGGCAATAATACAGGGAAAGTTAAAAATTAAAATTGCAAAAAGGAGTTTGACGAAACAATGTTTAGAACATAGACATAATAAATATGCTTGTTTTACTGAGAAGGTTTTCATAAATTGATTAACAATAATATATGTGCATAACTCTAGAATGAAAGCCTTGAGCACAAACTATCCACAGAGTTATCCACATTATCCACAGGCTTGTTAATAACTAAAAAATGTAAAAGAAACAATAAAAAAAGTAAACATAAAAATGATAAATAACGACAAATTATTGCAAAAATTAATAAAATATGATAAAATATAATCTACATTTATATTCCAAAAGGAGGAATTATTGTGCCAATCATTGAAATTTGCTTTGACCATAACAACAAATTTTCGATGGAATTCAAAATGGCTTGTAACTATGAACGGGCTATTAGAATTTTAAACAAGTTAAAGTCGTATGAAGTTGAGGGGCGTTTTTTTATGCCGAATCAAAGGGCATATGCAATGGCGGCGTTTGAATGCGCCAACTTGTTGAAACTGGAAAATAACTAAGGCAGATACTAAAAAAGTAATTGGCAAAATGCGGAGGGCAGACTGCTCTCCGCAAACTTTTAGTGTATAATATTTTAAAAAAATAAAATTATAAAATGTAAAAATGGTCAATTGAAAAAGTAATTTCTATTTGGAAAAAGTAAATTCTAGTTACCGAGTAAACGATATTTAAAATATAAAATATGTTTAAATGCTACTGTTTTAATTGACTTTTTTGTTTAATTTGCTATAATGTGTAAAGAATAAATATAGAAAAACTTAAGAAAATTGGAGGAATAAAAATATGTTGAAAAAAGTTGCAATACTAGCAAATGGTGGAGATGTTTCAGGATTTAATGCCGTTATTAGAGCAATTATAAAAACAGCAGAGAAAAACAATATAGAATGTTATGGATTTATAGATGGTTATAGAGGATTACTTAATAACGATTTTGTAAGATTAAGTACAAGCGAAAGCAGTAATGCATCAGGAATTTTGCCAAAAGGTGGATCTATAATTGGTTCATCTACAAATGCAAATGTATTTAATTATAAGGTAGTACTTCCAAATGGAGAGATTGAATACCAAGATTTATCAGATAAATGTGTTCAAAATGTAAAAGATGATGGATTTGATTGCGTATTTACACTCGGAGGAGATGGAACTCAAAAGTCTGCAAGGGACTTCAGCTTGAAGGGAATCAATGTTATAGGCGTTCCGAAGACAATAGATAATGATGTTGCATGTACAGATATCACATTTGGATATAATACAGCTGTATCTGTTGCAGCAGAAGCGTTAGATAGGTTACATACCACAGGAGAAACACATCATAGAATAATGGTTCTTGAAGTTATGGGAAGATATGCCGGCTGGATTGCATTAGAGTCTGCAATAGCTGGAGGGGCTGATATAGCTTTAATTCCAGAAATACCATATGATATAAATTCAGCAGTAAGAAAAATTCAACAAAGATCAAAAGTTGGAAAGCAATTTAGCATTGTAGTTGTTGCAGAAGGCGCAGTTCCAAAGGGAGGAACAATAACAGTGGAAGGAGTTAGAAACAACGGAAAAGGCGTTGATAATAACAAATTAGGAGGAGCTGGACAAAAAGTTGCAAAGCAACTAGAAGAACTTACTGGATTTGAAGCTAGATGCACTGTTTTAGGATATATGCAAAGAGGTGGAACCCCAACCGCATTTGATAGAGTTCTATCTACAAAATATGGAGCAAAAGCAATGGAACTTGCAATGGAAGGAAAATTTGGAACAATTGCAGTTATGAAAAACGGAAGACTAGATTATGCAACACTAGAAGACGTTGTAGGAAACAATAAAGAGATTGGTGCTGTATCTGGAAATACACCAGAAAGTAACCTACGTAAAGTGACAATGGATGATGATTTGGTGAAAACAGCCAGAGATATAGGAATTTGCCTAGGAGACTAAAACTTCGCCCAATAGGGACGCCACTTTTTGGGCGAAGATGAGATAGAAAATAATAGATTAATATTTTGCTCTCAAAAGGGTATTCCCAAGCAGACGAAGTTAAGATAAAAAATATAAATTAAAATATTTCGACCCAAAAGGGGCGTACCTATTGGGCGAAAAGGAGAAATAGAAGTGAAGGATTTTAAGGAGATTATAGCTGAACAAATAGCTAAAGCAACAAATATTGAAAAAGATAAGATAATAACAAATATTGAAGTACCAAAAGATACAAACAATGGAGACTTTGCTTTTCCATGTTTTATTTTAGCAAAAGAGCTTAGAAAATCACCTGTGATGATTGCAAATGATTTGCAGGAAAGTATTAGAGAGCAAATTAATGCGAATAATGTAGACGAAATTAGCGAAGTGAATGCTGTGAATGGCTTTTTAAACTTCAAATTAAATCAAAATAAAATAGCAGAAGAAGTTATAAAGAACTTTAATAAAATGCAAGATAAATATGGAAGTGAAACCCAAGAAAATTCTAAAAATGTTGTAATAGATTATTCGTCTCCAAATATTGCAAAGCCTTTCCACATAGGACATTTGCGCTCTACTGTTATTGGGGGAGCTTTATACAACATATATAAATATTTAGGATATAATGTTACTGGAATTAACCATTTAGGAGATTATGGTACTCAGTTTGGAAAGCTTATAGAAGGATATAAACTTTGGGGCGAAGAATATAACATAGAAGAAAAGCCGATAGATTCACTTACAGAAATTTATGTAAGAATAAATAATTTATGCAAAGAAGACGAGAGTGTTTTAGAAGCCTGCAGAAATAACTTTAAAAAGTTAGAAGACGGAGATAAATATTGTGTCGATTTATGGCAAAAGTTTAGAGATTTAAGCCTAAAAGAATTTCAAAAAATTTATGATATGCTAGGCTCAAAATTTGACTCTTTAAATGGTGAAGCGTTTTATTCAGATAAGATGCCAGAGGTAGTTGATATACTTGAAAATGCGGGAAAACTTGAAGAGTCTGAAGGTGCAAAAGTTGTAAAACTTGATGAATACAACATGCCTCCATGCTTAATAATAAAATCTAATGGTTCTAGTACATATGCAACAAGAGACTTGGCTGCAATACTTTATAGGGCAAGAACATACGATTTTGATAAAGCATTGTATTTGACTTCATACGAGCAAGCTTTACATTTTAAACAAGTATTTGCAACAGCTAAATACCTTGGAATAGACGAAAAATATACAAATGGATTAAAACATGTTCCGTTTGGAATGGTTCAATTAAAAACAGGAAAAATGTCTACAAGGGAAGGAAATATAATTAAGCTCGAAGACCTATTGAACGAGGCAATCGAAAAGAGCAAAAAGATAATAGAAGAAAAAAATCCAAACTTGGAAAATAAAGAAGAAGTTGCAAAAATGGTAGGCGTTGGAGCAGTAATATTCAACGATTTATCGAACAATAGAATAAAAGATGAGATATTCGACTGGGATATAATGCTTAACTTCAATGGAGAAACAGGACCATATGTACAATATATCTGTGTACGTACGAAGAGTGTATTAGAAAAAGCTGGATACATTCCAAATATACAAGATGTAGATGTATCTAAACTAAATGATGAAGATTCTAAGAATATAATCACAACATTGTATAACTTTAACCAAACTCTAAACAATGTAACAGAAAAAGAAGAACCTTCTATACTTGCAAGATATTTAGTAACACTTGCTGAACAATACAGTAGTTTTTATAACAATTGCCATATATTAGACCAAGAAAAAGAAATTAAGGATGCACGTTTGTACTTAACATATATGGTAAAAACAGTCCTAGAAAAAGGACTAAATTTATTAGGAATAAAAGTACCAAATAAAATGTAATTGGACGGTTGAAAAATGATTACAATTTTGGCTACGTCAAATATTATTTACAAATAGTTGACATATAATACAGTATGTGTCATTGCTATTGTAAATAGTATTTCCAGCCAAATTAAAATGATTTTGCATTGAGAAGGGAATAGTAAATGAATAAAAATATTTTAAAACATATAATTAGATATTTATTAATGATTTGCATTGTGATTGTATGCTGTACAATATTTAGGTTTTCGTCAGAGCAATCAACAGAGTCTTCTAGAACAAGCGTGGGAGTTACAAAATTTATAGTAAGCATAATATGGCAAGATAATCCAGAAGTTAATACAGATACACTAATAAATACAATACATCCCATAATAAGAAAAGTTGCACATTTTTCAATTTATTTATTGTTAGGAACGCTTGTAATGTGTTGTGCACAAACATTTAAAGGCTGTAAAGAATATAAATTTGATGTAAGCGTAATGCTATGTTTCTTTTATGCATGCACAGATGAATTCCATCAGCTATTTGTGCCAGGAAGAAGCGGAGAATTTACAGATGTATGTTTAGATACAGTTGGTGCAACGTTTGGAATACTATTAGTAATGATAATAGTATGGATTGTAGAGAAAATGAAAAATAGAAATTCGAATAAACCAAAACAATTAGCAGAAAAAAATGAGGAGACCGGATTAAAAAGGAAAGTAATGTTTATTGCAAGTACTGGTGGACATTTAAATGAATTAATGCAAATAAAACCATTATTCAAAAAATTTGACTATCATATAGTTACAGAAAAAACTAAGGTAGATGACAGTTTTAAAGAAGAATACAAAGATAAAATAAGCTTTTTAATATATGGAACAAAAAAATATCCATTCATATATATATTTAAATTTATAGCAAATTGTTTCATAAGCTTGTATTATTTCTTTAGATATCAACCAGAAGTAGTTGTAACTACTGGTACACATACGGCAGTGCCAATGTGTTATATTGCCAAATTATTTGGAAGCAAAGTAATATTTATAGAAACCTTTGCAAATAGAACATCTGGAACAGTTGCTGGAAGACTAGTTTATCCAATTGCAGACACATTTGTAGTACAATGGGAAGAAATGAACAAAGTATATCCAAAATCTGTATGTTGGGGGTGGATTTACTAATGATATTCGTAATATTGGGAACTCAAGATAAAAAATTTCCTAGACTATTAGATGCTTTGCAGAAAAAAATAGATGTGGGAAAAATAAGCAAAAAAGAGGAAATAATAGTACAAGCTGGAAGTACAAAATATGAGTCAAAAAACATGAAAATAATAGACTACATGTCTGTTAGAAAATTCGAAGAGTGCATAGATAGAGCCGATTTAATAATATGTCATGCCGGAGTTGGAACTATACTTACAGCGTTAAAAAAAGGTAAAAAAATAATAGCAGCAGCAAGACTAAAACAGTATGGTGAGCACGTAAATGACCATCAATTGCAAATACTAGATAATTTTACAGCTGAGGGCTATATATTAGCTTTAGAAGATTTTGATAAGATAGACTTGTTAATAAAACAAGCAAAACGCTTTACTCCAGCAAAATTTAAATCAAACAAGAGATATTTTTTAAGACAACTAGAAAAAGAAATAAATATATTAGGATAAAAAACTTCTCGTGGTAGAAATATCATGAGAAGTTTTTTTGTTAATTTTTGAGAATAATATCAAAAAGAAAATCTAAAAACACTTAGAGTTAACGCAAAATTTGAAAAATAAAGATAAAAAGAAGTATCAAAAAAAGTCGAAAAAAGTGTATAAATATAATAAAAAGTATTGGAGAAAAATATGGGGATTTAGATATTAGTGAAGCAATTGGAGAGTTAGAGAGTAGATGTAAGAGTTCGGAATGATTTTATGCACATCATCTAATTAATGCATCATGGCTGTCTGGCAAGGAAAGGATTGACAAGTGCCGAGCTGGCAGGAGTGGAAAAGGCAGATGGAACATGGCATCATCATGAAGATGGAGTGACATTGC
>ERZ772881.2395-NODE-2395-length-13683-cov-3.354344_pt1 | contig 13683 bp, 10 predicted proteins | sample MGYA00580581_ERZ772881 | MGnify/ENA primary metagenome ERZ772881 (study PRJEB29015, sample SAMEA2737668) | human gut metagenome | biome: human gut; feature: human-associated habitat; material: faeces | place: China | collected 2012 ...
GCGAAGAAAGGATACAAGACAAAAATGCAGCCACTTATCCAGCTTGGATTCAATACATAAGTGTATAAGATTTGCTGTAAGGAAGCCATCTGCCGGCTTCTTTTTGTTTTGGAGAAAAATAAAAAAAGAAAGGTTTTGATGAGGATGAAAAGCAAGAAACAGCTGACTCTGGCCTTGGCCCTGACTCTGGCACTGGGGGGAAGTGTGCCGGTGTGGGCGGAGCATATCCAGGATAAGACCCTGACCAAAGGAGACTGGACGCTGGGAGAAGAACTCTACATGGAAAAGAGCCATATCACAGCGGACCGGGTTTCCCTGGATGGCAGCAGCGTCCCTGCAGACAATGATCCCGTAATGCTCTACCGTTCTACTTTGGAAGGGAAAAACGGCATTCAAATTTCAAACTTTACCGTTGGATCTTCCTTGGCTTCAACCGAGGGCGTCAATTTACAAAGCTCCACCTTGGCTGCCCCGACCATTTCCATCAGCGGGCTTACTTCCAGTAAAGACAGCCAGGCACGTTCTTTCTATGGCCTATTCTCGGAACCGGTGGAAGATTATGCCACTCACCAAATGGTCCAAAATAATCTGAAAACGGATTGGCTCCATGTGGATGGAGTGACTACCGATACGGCGCTTTCGCTCTATGGGGCTATGCTTCAGGCTGTCAACCTGACTCCCTATACAGAGGGCGGCAAGACCAATGTGACCGTTGAGAACGTTGCCAATACCACGGACAGCCCGGATGGGACACTTGCTTTTGGCCTGGGAAACGTCCTGGGAATGATAAACCTTGACAATCCTGAACAGAGCAAAGATCTCCCCTTTGTGGTCACCGGGAAAACACAGATCCGGAACATTTCTTCCACCAAAGGGTCGGCCGTGGGGGCTATCCTGTATGGAGTTTCTGGATTTGACATGGATGACAGCCACACGGATTTCCATGATCTGGAAATCTCGGATATCCATGGCGGGGATCTGTCCGTAGGTCTCTATGGGGGCGTGGGTATTGTCAATGTAGAGAATGCAGATATCAACATGACGGGGAAAGAGAATGAGTATGCTGGGTCCTATACCGCCTCTGTCCCAGATTACCAGGCGGCAGACCTGCACCAGTTCGCCATTGCAGGACCCATGTTGGGAAAGATTAATTTCAATGATCCCGATGGGAATTATACCATCAATGGCAATGTGATCGCAGACGCAGGGAATCAGCTGCATATTGATGAAGCATACTATCAATATTATAAAAGTCAATTGGATGATTCTGACATAAACGAGGGTCAAAAAGAATATGTAGAAGCTTATCTAAAAGGGTTGGAGACAACCATTCAAACCATCAAAGACCGTCAATATGGGAGCATCAACCTGGTTGGCCATCTGAAACTGTATGGGGATGTCTATGCCAAAGATGGAGGCACCGTGAATCTCCATCTCCAGGACGGCAGCTATTTTGAAGGCCAGGCTGATGATTATGCGGATTTTGACGCTGCCGGGCAGCTGACTCCCCGCCAGGTGGACGTGTCTTCTGATTTGAATAAATCCGCGCTGGGCCATCTGTACGGTTGGAAAAATCAAGCAGACGAGGCTTATGCTATGTACGGCGTCCCCCGCTTGAATGCCGGTACTATCAACCTGACCATGGACCCCGGCAGCAAATGGCAGACCCGGGGCAAGAGCTTCATTACCTCGCTGGACTTCAACCATGGGGGGCTGGTGGATACCCGGAAGGGACACGGGGTATCCGTTTCCATCGGCAAGCTCACTGGGGAGGGAGGCACCTTCCTCATGGACTTATCCAAAGATGCGGATAAATCCGACATGCTCTATGTAAGGGATCTGAGCCAGTCCGGGGTCCAGCACATCCAGGCCTATCTCCAACCGGATACCAAAGTGGAAGAACTGAAGGGCATCCGCTTTGCCACTACCGGCGGGGATGATTACAAACGGGATCCGGCCACCAAATTCGATGTGAGCCTGGCCAAGGATCAGGGCATCAACAACGTTACCTTAAAAGTGAAGAACGAGAAGTTCAACCCGGAGGATACTGCGGCCAATGAAAAATTCAACGGGGGCAAAAATGGTATGGGCACCTACAAGCCCGGCAACGACTATGTAACGGCGACTTTTTCCGGTAAAGGGTTTACCAAGGAAGTCCCGGATCAGGAAAAGATCATGACGGATGCCATGGCTGGGAAACAGACCACCGATGACGCAGGGAATCTCCTGCCGGAATACCTGAAGACCGAAACCATCGAAAACCCGGTGAAGGAAGGGACCAACTGGTTCGTGGATGAAGCGGTGGTCACGCCTTCCAACAATGCCAAGGTCATCAAGAAATCCATGCAGCTGAACTATATGAACGCCATTTACGGGGTCTATACGGACAGCCTGGAAAAACGGTTGGGTGAAGCCCGCTACAGCGGAGACGGGGACGGCATGTGGGCTCGGATCCGTCACGACCGGGTGGGCAGGGATTCCCTCTACGAAGCCAACAACACCATGACGGAACTGGGCTTCGACTGGCGGAATGACCGGACGAAATTCGGACGGCACATCCAAGGGGCTGCCCTGGACTATATGGATGGCTCTGCAGATTACAAAGAAGTCACTGGACGCAGCGACAGCAAGCGGTACGGATTGTGGTTCTACGATACCCGCCTGGGGGACAAGGGCCATTATACGGACATTGTAGCCAAATACGGCCGGCTGCAGAATGAATACACCCTGTATCCGGAAATGGGCGGCCCGGTGAAGGGGGACTACCACAATGATTACTGGTCCCTGAGCTTCGAATACGGCCGGAAGAAGCCGTTGGCTTCCAACTGGTTCATCGAACCTCAGGCCCAGCTCCAGTACACTTACTTGGGAAGTACGGATTACCGGACCAGCCAGGGGACCCAGGTGGATCTGGCCGGCACGGACAGCCTGATCAGCCGGCTGGGCTTCCGGCTGGGGAAAGATGTCAGCGACCGGACCAGCTTCTATATCACCGGGGACTTCTTCCATGAATTCCTGGGGAACCAGGATGTGAGTGCTTGGGACCGGACCGGGCGCATGGATGTCACCGGCCACAACGACGGCAGCTGGTACAATGCCGGCCTGGGCTTCACCACCCGGGTAGGGAAGAACTCTTACGCCTATGCCAGCTTCGACCGGTCCTTCGGGCCCCATGTGGATCGGACCTGGACCCTGGAAGCCGGCGTGAACTGCCGGTTCTAATGAAAAAAACGATACAATGACGGCAAGATGCAGGAAATGAGGATACAGGAGGAAACGGCTATGAAAAGAACATGTGGAAAGACGTTGACACTGACCATCCTGGCAGCCATCATGGCAGGGACGGTGCCGGCCTGGGCAGAGGTAAATTATGACCCGGATACGAAAACTACGACTATCGACGACGATATAGTAGGTACCAGTTTTTCCGGAGGAGGGGAGTCGGGATCCACGTTAGCGATAACGGGGGGAACCACGACTTTAAAGAAAAACAATTTCTATGATAGCCTGGGAATTTATGGCGGATCGGGCAACAACGGGGTTTCCGGCGACAAGCTGGAAATATCCGGCGATGGGGCGGTTGTCAGTGAATCCGATGCAAGGCTTTATGGAGGCATAAGCTTCCACGGCAATGCTGATAACAACCAGGTGGAATTTAAGAGCAGTGGAAACAGTAAAATCACTTATCTGTATGGAGGATCTGCTTCGTCTGGAAGTGCCAATGGGAATGAAATCTCTATTACAAGCGGTACCCTTGAAGTTGGATATATGTTTGGAGGCGATAGTGATGTGGAAGCCAACAACAACACGGTACTGATAGGAGGAGATTCGGAAATACATGCTAGTACTATTGAAAATGGAAGCGCAATTATCGGTGGTGATGGTTACTATACTGCAGGGGCGAACGATAATAGGGTTACCATCAATACCAGCAAATCTCTTGAGGGCATTGAAGGTATAGTTGGAGGAGCTTCCGAACGTGTGGCTACAGGGAATATTCTTTCCATAGAAGGCAGTCACGTAAACAATGCTTCTTATCTTACGGGAGCTTATTCAGCGATTAAAGCCAACAACAATACAGTTTCTTTAACAGGAGAGGCTTCCGTTTCTTCCCTGGGGATTGCCGGTGGCTTTGTCTATCCTGATGGAGATGTAAAGGTAGAAGCAAAAGGAAATCGGGTTTCCATCGACAATCCGGCGGCAGCGACGGCCGTGGTCATCGGAGGGGGGGCAGCTCAGGATGCTTCCCAGAACTTCCTGGATCTGAAAGGGACGGTCAACAGTTATCTGTTGGCAGGGGCCGGAGCCTATAATGCAGCTAACTTTGCAGAGGCTGGAGGAGCGGATGTGACTGGCAATGTGGTGAATCTGGCCGGGACCAAGCTGGTCCCCATCAAGCTGGATGATCCACTGATCAAAGCTTATGCAGAGAGTGAAGCTTACAAGCTATATATAGACTTGCTAAAGAAACCGGGAGAATCCATCCACGTGGCCGGGGGTGCTCTGCTGGTGGGGGGCAAGGCCCAGGACAATATGGTGAATCTGAGCGGCACCATGGATCTGAGCCAGGCCAATTTGTACGGCTGGATCACCGGACCGGAAATCCTGGAAGATCCTTCCAAACTGGATGAACTCCTGGGCCAGCATCTGGATACTCCCGTGGAACACAGCGGCAACACCCTGAATGTGGGCTATACGGCAGAGATGACGACGGATAAAGACGGCAACGCTTCCATCACCGGCAAAGGGGCTGATTGGCATGGGAGCAAGGTCCAGGGCATCTACAATTTCGATAAGATCGCTTTCTACAACGTAGACCACTCCCAGCCGGCCCTGACGGTGACAGATACAGTGAGCCTGCCGGATAACGTGACGTTGGATCTGGACCATTTCACTCCGTCCAGCAGCCCGGAAGACAGCGTGATCCAGGACGATGTGCTCATCGATGCTTCCGGAGCTTCTACGGTGAAAGGCCTGGACAAACTGTACGAATCTGGAAAGGACAAATACCAGCAGCCGGTGACCCGGACCTATGCCAACGGCGGAGTCACCGTGACCGGGAAGGACGGTCTGGCTTTATCCAATGACAACAAGCTGTATTATGGCCTCCATTCCCTGGACGCCATCACCTACAAGACCATCGACTGGAAGACCGACGGCACGGTGCTGACCCTGGCGGACAGCCAGAAGTTCGATCTGGCTGACACCAAGGTCCATACGGAAGACATCGGCTTTACGGCGAAATCTCTGGAAACCATCACTAAGGCCGGGAACTATGCCATGACCCTCTTGGACACCCAGGGGAACAAGACCCTTTCTGCCGGGAACCTGACCACCAAGAAGGGGACCTGGAATGTGGGGAACGCCCTGGAAGGCACCGGGGAAGCATCCCTGGACAAGGACGGGAATGTGGTGTACCAGCTGGATACGGTGGAAAAACCCCAGGAACAGCCGGAAATCAAAGTGGATGCGTCCAAACAGACCCACAATGCCCTGATCGCCAACGAAGCGGCCCTGGGCACCCTGGCAGCCGGCCGGGACCGGATGGAAGGGGTGTTGGATACCTTTAACGGCCAGGAAGGCGGGGTGTTCACCTTTGCCAGCATCGGAGGCAGCAAGGACAAATACGATACGGGCAGTCAAAGCTCCACCTATACCTGGAACGGCCTGGCCGGGGTGGGGAATGATGTTGCCGCCCGGAACGGAGAATTCTCTTATGGGGTCTTCTACGAATACGGCAAGGGCCATTATGACGTGGACGGAGCCGGCTACACCGGCAGCGGAGATGCCCACTACAGCGGCGGCGGACTCATGGCCAAATACGTAGCCCGGAATAAGAACTACGGGGAAGCGTCCCTGCACTTCGGCCAGTTGAAGAACAACGCAGATTCCGTGCTCCACAGCCGCAGCGGCGGTGCCTATGGGTATGAGACGGACAGCAATTACTGGAGCGGCCATGTGGGCTTCGGCCATATCTTCGACCTGACGGACCAGGTGGCCAGCACCAGCCGGGGTGGCACCGAACGGGCCAGCCGGGATCTGGATGTGTACGGGAAGTATTTCTACACCCATGTGGGCGGAGATAATTTCCGTGCCGGGGATGCGGACTACCAGCTGGATGACCTGAACAGCAGCCTGCTGCGGATTGGGGCCCGGTTGAACAACCGGTCCGGCCGGAACAACTACTACTGCGGCCTGGCTTGGGATTACGAATTCGACGGAGAAAGCAATGGGACCGTTTCTGCCGCCGGAATGAAGGCAGATATCCGGAAGGCGGACATCGGAGGCAGCAGCATGATGGCCGAAGCCGGCTGGAAGCTGGAAGCCACCAAAGACAGCCCTTGGGATGTGAACCTGAGCGTAAGAGCCTACGCCGGCCAGCACAAGGGAATCGGAGGCAATGTGGTGGTAGGGTATCATTTTTGATAGCCATTGACAAACGGGGATGTTGCACATGTATTTTCACGTGCAACATCCTCGTTTTTTGTTTAACTTTTCACAAACTATTCCATCAATTTGTATACAAAATACGAAAAACATTGGAATTTTTTAGGTTCCATGCTACAATATAAGCAATGGGCAATCCTGGAGGGGCTCCGGCTTGCCCAAATTGTGTGCTCAATGATATAGGAGGGTATTGCTATGAAGGTTTTGTGTTATGGTGTACGAGACGTGGAACAGCCCATTTTTGAGTCTTGTAACAAGAACTTCAGCTATGATCTGGAACTCGTTCCTGATTATTTGAATACGAAAGAATCTGCTGAAATGGCTAAAGGGTTCGATGCCGTGCTGCTGCGGGGCAACTGCTTTGCCAACAAACAGAATCTGGATATCTTTAAAGAAGTGGGCGTGAAATACGTCCTCACCCGTACTGCCGGCACGGACCATATCGATATTCCCTATGCCAAGGAACTGGGCTTCCCGATGGCCTTCGTTCCCCGGTATTCCCCCAATGCCGTTGCTGAAATGGCTGTGACCCAAGCCATGATGCTGCTGCGTCATACGGCTTACTCCACTTCCCGTACGGCCAAGAAGAATTTCGCAGTGGATTCCGTCATGTTCTCCAAGGAAATCCGCAACTGCATCGTAGGTGTAGTGGGCCTGGGCCGGATCGGCCGTGTGGCTGCACAGATTTTCCACGGCATGGGCGCTACGGTCATCGGGCAGGATGTGTTCCAGATCAAAGGGATCGAAGACTACTGCACCCAGGTGGAACTGGATGAAGTCCTGGCTAAATCTGATGTCATCACCATCCATGCTCCCTATATCAAAGAAAACGGTGCTGTGGTCACCCGTGATTTCCTGAAGAAGATGAAGGATGGCGCCATCCTGGTCAACTGTGCACGGGGCCAGCTGGTGGATACGGAAGCGGTCATCGAAGCTGTGGAAAGCGGCAAACTGGATGGCTACGGCTGCGACGTGCTGGACGGCGAGGCTGAAATCTTTGGGAAGGATCTGGAAGGCCAGAAACTGGAAAACCCGCTGTTCGAAAAGCTGGTGGCTCTGTATCCCAGAGTCCTGATCACTCCCCATTTGGCTTCCAATACCGACGAAGCCGTCAAGAATATGGTGGAGATTTCCTTCGAAAACCTGAAAGATCTGGCTGAAAACAAAGATTGCCCGAACAAAATCAAATAATTGAGCGTATTCTCTAGGGTGCTGCAGCCGATGCAGCACCCTTTTCGTGTTATAATAAGATATCACAGGCAAGTGGGAAAGAAGGCAGTCATATGCTGGATAAGATCGATCTGAAAACGAAGATTTCCAAAGAAAGATATACGGAGCTCATGGGGGAAGAAGAGAACCGTCTGGGCTTTCTCCAGCGTTCCATCCGGGATGCCAAGATCCCGGTGGTCATCCTATTCGAAGGGTTCCGGGCGTCCTGGCGCAGCGAACTGATCAATAAGGTGATCCACGCCCTGGACCCTCGGGGCTTCCGGGTGTTTTCCGCTTCCAAGACTACGGAGAAAGAAAAGGAGAGCCCATTTTTCCTCCAGTTCTGGAAGGAGCTGCCTCCGGCGGGGCAGATCTGCATCCATCACCGGGCCTGGTATTTCCTGCGGAATGAACATGCGGTGGGGGAACCGGATGAAGCCTCGGAATGGTACGATGTGAAATTCGATGAGATCAATGCCTTTGAACGGGAGCTGGTCCAGGGAGGCTGCGTCCTGATCAAGATCTTTACCCATATTTCCAAGAAGAAACAGAAGGAGAACATGGAAAAGGGCCAGGAGACCATGGGCAGCCGGTGGGAGAAGCTGGCCCCCGGCGGCATCGAGGGAATCGATTACAATGCCTACCGGAAGGTCTACGAAGACATGCTGGCGGCCACCAATACGGATCTGGCGCCCTGGCACATTGTCCCTATGGAAGACAAGCGGACTGGCACCGAGGCCGTCTTCCGGGTGCTGATCACGGCCCTGGAAGAAGCCCTGAAGGACCGGCAGCGGCCAGTTGATCCGGAAAAAGGGCCGGCCAAGGACCTTTCCATCCCCGATATCCTCGGCCGCTACACCCCTTGGCAGCCTATGGAACAGGAAGAATACGACAAGAAACTGAAGAAATACCAGAAACGGCTGGGAGAGCTCCAGTATGAACTGGCCAAACGGAAAATCAGCACGGTGGTGGCTTTCGAAGGACAGGATGCTGGGGGCAAGGGTGGCGCCATCAAGCGGCTGTCGGAATCTTTCGACCCCTTGGGCTATCGGGTGAATCCGGTGAGTGCCCCCAATGAATGGGAGAAACAGTTCCATTATCTGTGGCGGTTCTGGACCCGGCTCCCGGAACCGGGAGAAATCGCCATCTTCGACCGGACCTGGTACGGCAGGGTACTGGTGGAACGGGTGGAAGGCTTTGCCAAGATCAGTGAATGGCGCCGGGCTTATGAAGAAATCAACGATATGGAAGGCCAGTGGGTGAAGCAGGGGATCATCGTCCAGAAATTTTGGATGCAGATCGATGGGGAAGAACAGCTGAAACGGTTCCAGGCACGGGAGAACGACCCCAATAAAACATGGAAGATCACACCGGAAGACTGGCGGAACCGGGACAAATGGGATGCCTATGTGGATGCAGTGAACGAGATGTTGTACCGGACGGATACCCGGGAATCTCCTTGGACGGTGGTTGAAGCCAACAATAAACTGTACGCCCGGCTGAAAGTCCTGGAGACCATGATCCGGCGGATGGAAGCCGTGTTATAACGTTTACAAAACAGGAAAAAAACAGTACAATGAAAGTTGCTGGAATGTTTTCAGGCAAGGCTTGACCAGCAGAAAATGAGATGAAATGAGGTGGGGAGCGTGGCTGATTTTTCCTTTGCAGGGGCAAAGGGTGTGGAATGGGGCTGTTTCCCTGCCTGGGACCAGTGGGATGTGGTCCATGGGTTCCTTTGCCGGACTGGGGGCTGCAGCACACTGTTCCCGGGAGGCTTCAACCTAAGCTATAATGTAGGGGATGACCGGGACCATGTGGCGGCCAATCGGCAGAAAATGGCGGAAGCCCTGGGCTTTCCCCTGGAACGGGCTGTGGCCTGCCAGCAGGTCCACGGGACCCATGTGGCGGTGGTGACGGAAAAAGATGCAGGGAAAGGGATCTATTCTTTGGAGGATGCCATTCCGGAAACCGATGGGATGGTGACGGATTGTCCCCAGCTTCCCCTGTTGATTTCTTTTGCAGACTGTGTCCCCATCCTTTTGGTGGATCCCAAGAGGGGCGCCATCGGGGCGGTCCATGCAGGCTGGCGGGGCAGTGTGGGGAAAATCCTCCCCCAGGCCCTGAAAGTCATGGAGGAAGCCTTCGGGACGGACCCCCGGGATGTGATGGCAGGTATCGGGCCTTCCATCGGTCCCTGCTGCTATGAAGTGAGCCAGGAGGTGGCGGACCGGGCAGCAGCTTATCCTTCCTGCCTGAAACCCCATGGGACCGGCCATTACTTGTTGGACCTGTGGGAACTGAACACCTTGGAGCTTATGGAAGCGGGGGTCCCCCGGGAGCAGATCTTCCGGGCTGACTGCTGCACCAGCTGCCATCGGGACCGGTTCTTCTCCTACCGGGCAGAAAAGGGGAAGACAGGACGGCTCTATGGAGTCATTTACAAAAAATAAAAGGAGATGGGAATTCCCATGTTACAGGATAAAATCGCAGAAGTCGAAGCCAAGATCAAGGATGCACTGGATAAACGGACAGAACCGAAAGTAACGGGGGACCAGGTGACCATCCTGGCGGTGACCAAGAACCATCCGGCGGAAATCGTTACGGAAACCCTGGCGGCAGGGCTCACGGAAATCGGGGAAAACCGGGTCCAGGAGGCCATGCACAAGCAGGCGGTGCTGCCCAAGGGAGGCCACTGGCATCTCATCGGCCATCTGCAGACCAACAAGGCCAAACATGCGGTGGAACATTTCGACTTGATCGAAAGTGTGGACAGCCTGAAGCTTTTGGGCCATCTGGAAAAAGCGGCAGCGGAATTGGATAAAGTCCAGGATGTGCTGCTGCAGATCAATGAAGCGGGCGAAGTGCAGAAAAGCGGCTTTGCGCCAGCAGATTTCCGGGCGGCGGTGCCGGAACTGATCCAGTATCCCCATATCCGGGTACGGGGCGTGATGGTGATCGCCCAGGCTACGGACAATGTGGAAGAGACTCGGCCGGTGTTCGCTGCCGGGTATCGGGATTTCCTGTTCCTTCGGGAAGCCCTCCACAGCGATGCGGTGGATATCCTTTCCATGGGCATGACCCACGATTACTGGATTGCCGTGGAAGAAGGGGCCAATGAAATCCGGGTGGGTTCCGCTCTCTTCGGGGCCCGGGACTACTCCCTCAAATTTTAAACAGAAATGGTGGATTGTATGAAAAAACTCAAAAAAATCTTGGAATACATCGGGGTTTATGACGGGGATCCCGGCAAACAGGAAGAAGAAGAGACCACGGCGAACCAAGAAGAAGGAAAAGTGGTCCCTATGTTCGGCAGCGGCTCCGGCACCTGGCGGGAAAAGAGCTACGACCAGTATGATAAGTCCTATGACAAACCTTACGAAAAAACCTACGAAAAACCTTATGATAAGGTGTTCGATAAGGATTATACTAGCTCTACCGAGGAAAAGCGGGAGGAACCGACTTCTACCCGGACTGGGGACAAGGTACTTTCTATGCCTGTAAACCGGAGCCCGGTGAGTGTGAACCCATCGATTTCAATGATTCCCAGAAGATGGCGGACTACCTGTGCAAGAACCAGCCGGTGGTGATCAATTTCGAAGATACGGACGCGGATGTGCGGAAGCGGATCATCGATTTCATCAGCGGGACCATCTATGCCCTGGATGGGACTCTGCGGAAAATCGGCCGGAATCTGCTGGTGTGCGCCCCTCCCAATGTGGATATCGATACAGAAAACACCAATTTCGGGTCAGAAGGGAGCAATGATCCATGGCAAAGATAAACGAAGGGTATAAGATCGTTTTCATCGGCTGCGGGGCGATGGGCGAAGCCATCCTGAAAGGCATGCTGGGAGGCGGCCTGGTAAAGAAGGAACAAGTGACCGCCGCTGTGCCTACGGCCAAACGGCAGGCCTATCTGCAGGAAACTTATGGGATCGCTGTGACCGGTGACAACAGCGCAGCGGTGAAAGAGGCGGATCTGGTGATCTTGGCAGTAAAGCCCCAGATGGCAAAAACCGCCGTGGACCAGACTCTGGTGGACGCCCTGCCGGAAAAGGCCAATATCCTTTCCATCATGGGCAGCTACGACTTGGCCATGCTCCATGCCCTGGTGCCGGGCCATCCGGTGATCCGCTCCATGCCCAATACTCCCTTAGCTGTGGGGATGGGGATGACGGCGCTGACGGCGGACAGCCAGATCAGTGAAGAGACCCTGGAACTGGCCGAGGCAATCTTTCGATCCTGCGGGGAAACGGTACGGGTGGATGAAAAGGCCATGGAAGCCATTACGGCCATCAGCGGCTGCGGTCCTGGCTATTTCTTCGTGGTGATGGATGCCTTGGCGGATGCAGGGGTCATGGCGGGACTGCCCCGTGCCCTGGCCATCAAACTGGCGGCCCAGACCATGGCCGGCAGCGGCGTCATGGGACTGAAGACCGGGCTCCATCCGGCCCAATTGCGGGACCAGGTGACCAGCCCCGGCGGCACCACCATCGCGGGGATCAAAGCCCTGGAAAATCATGGAGTGAGAGGAGCGTTTTACGATGCGGTACAGGCGGTCTTGGACCGGAGTGCTGCATTGAAGAAATAATATGGCAAACACCACGCAACAACGGGAAACGGTATTACGGTATTTCAAGGCCAGCGGAGATGCGGAACTGGCGGCCCAGCTGCTGGATCTGGCGGAAGGGGCCCGGAAGAGTCGGCGGTTCAAGGTGTCCGGCTTTCTAGACCCTCATGGCCAGAATGTGGCGGAGATCGTCGCAGCCAACTTCCCCCAGGTACGGATCGAAATGGGGGGCGGCTTCCAGAATGCGGAACGGCAGAAGGCAGCTTTCATCGCAGAAGATTTCTATGGCCAGCCGGATTTTGCCATCACGGCCCTGGAAGTGCTCTGGGACAAGCGGTATTATGACATCGGTCATCGGGATGTGCTGGGAGCCTTCATGGGCCTGGGCTGCAAACGGGAGATCCTGGGGGATATCGTGTTCATCGACGAAGGGGCCCAGCTGGTGGTGGATACCCCCATGGTGGATTTCGTCCTGAGTAACCTGACTAAGATCGGGGCGGCCACGGTGGAAGTGAAGGAAATCCCCCTGACGGACCTGAAGGAAAAGGAACAGAAAATCAAGCTGATTTCTGCGACGGTAGCGGCCCTGCGGCTGGATGCGGTGGCGGCCAGCGGCTATGGGGTGTCCCGGAGCCGGATGGCGGATGAGATCAAGGGGCAGAATGTGAAGCTGAACTGGCAGGATGCCAAGAGCCCTTCCCAGACGGTGAAGGAAGGGGATGTGATCTCTTTCCGTTCCCGGGGGAGAGTGGAACTGGCGGAAGTCCGGGGGACCACCAAAAAGGGACGGTATGCCATTACCCTGAAACGGTATATATAAGGAAGGAACGGCATCATGATTTTGCTGATTCGACATGGGGAAGCCGATCATCATGTAAAAGAACTGACGGGAGGCTGGACGGATTCAGCCCTGACGGTACGGGGAAAACGGCAGTTCCAGCAGCTGGCGGACTGTCTGGCCTGGGATTTTTCTGGACGGAGCCTGCCCCGGATCGTTTCCAGCGACCTCCAGCGGGCCCGGACGGGAGCGGAGATTATCGCCCAGACCCTGGGGGCGGATCAGGTGGAGTGTTTTCCTTTCCTGCGGGAAAAGAACAATGGGAAGGCTGCGGGGCTGAACAAAAAAGAAGCCTTGGCTTTTTACCACCCGCCGGAAACCGGCCGGGAGCTGGACCATGTGAATTATGATGGGGGCGAGACCCGGCGTACCTTCTATGAACGGACTCTCCGGGGCTTCCGGGAACTGGAAAAACAAGACCGGGACCTGATCGTCGTCTCCCATAAGGGGACCATCCAGAACATCCTGTTTGCCTGGTTGGGCCTTTCCATCGAAGAAGTGGCGGAAAAGAAGATTTCCTTCGACATCCGCCCAGCGTCCCTGACCATCTTGGGGATCAACAAATGGGGTGAACGGGCCATCTTCGCCCTCAACGACACATCGTATCAATGGAAAAAAGG
>ERZ772881.2399-NODE-2399-length-13676-cov-14.326041_pt1 | contig 13676 bp, 10 predicted proteins | sample MGYA00580581_ERZ772881 | MGnify/ENA primary metagenome ERZ772881 (study PRJEB29015, sample SAMEA2737668) | human gut metagenome | biome: human gut; feature: human-associated habitat; material: faeces | place: China | collected 2012 ...
ACGGCGGCTTCTGTTGTGACATACATCATGGAGATTAAAAAGAGCTTGAGAAGATTTTCTCAAGCTCTTTTTTGCCGCCTGACTTATATGGATATCCTATAAAAATATATAAATATTCCACTTGAAATTGTCACCGTTGTTTGGTATTATATCTTGGCACGTCGGACGTCCAGTTTCGGCAGAAAAACAAGGTGCGCTGTGAGGAGGAGCTTTTTCCGCGGCGCGCTCCTGCTGTAACACCTGTATAGCCCCCCTTGCACGGACGGCCGGGTGAAAGGAGAAACATATGAGTAAGAACAACAACACGCAGAAGATCGTTGGTCTCGGTCTGTTCACCGCTATTGTGATCGTTCTGCAGCTGATGGGCAGCTTTATCCGGTTTGGCACGTTCAGCATTTCGCTGGTGCTGGTGCCGGTCGTTATCGGTGCGGCGCTCTACGGCGCAGGTGCTGGCGCGTGGCTCGGCTTTGTGTTCGGCGTGGTCGTGCTGCTCAGCGGCGACGCGGCGGCGTTCCTCGGCGTCAACGCGCTTGGCACGATCCTGACGGTGCTCGTCAAGGGCACGCTGGCGGGCCTTCTCTCCGGCCTTGTCTACAAGGCGCTTGAGAACAAGAACCGCACGCTTGCCGTGGCGGTGGCCGCAGTGGTCTGTCCGGTGGTCAATACCGGCGTGTTCCTGATCGGCTGCCTGCTCTTCTTTATGGAGACCATCGGCGGCTGGGCGGATGCGATGGGCTTTGGTGCAAACGTCGGCCAGTATATGATCGTTGGCCTTGTCGGCGCGAATTTTATCTTTGAGCTCCTCTTCAACGTGGTGCTGAGTCCTGTGGTCGTGCGTCTCATCCGCATCGGCAAGAAGGAAGTTTGATTCATAAAAAAGAAAAGCGGCGGGAGCTCCCGCCGCTTTTTCTGCATTTTGGACAGTCTATGTCAGAAAAGAAGAAACGGGAGGGACGGCGATTTCCGCCGTCCCTCTCATATTTTGCACGAGCATGACTGTAAGCCGGGTTCTGTATTTGACAGTCATCTATCTACGCGCCGCGTTGCCGCGGTACTCCAGCCACCCCGGGAGCGGTCGGGCCAACCTATTGCTCCCATACCGGTGTTGCTCCGGATAGAGTTTACAGCATCGGACACTCTCGAGCCGACGGGTGCGCTCTTACCGCACCTTTCCATCCTTACCTGAGATACTTGCATACCTCGGGCGGTCTATTTCTGTTGCACTTTTCCTCAGATCGCTCTGGGCGGGCGTTACCCGTTATCCTTGCCCTGTGGAGCCCGGACTTTCCTCACAGCGGGCCTTTCGGCCTCGCCGCGCGACTGTCTGTCATACTCGCACAACTATTTTAGCCCATGGCGCGGGGCTTGTCAACGGAAAATGCATTGCTATTTTGCCGTTCCTGCGCTATACTATATATTGAATTTGTATGTGCAGACGAAAGGATGAACGTCTATGACGATAGAGGAATATCTATCCTCCCTGCGGGGAAAAACAGCGGCAGTGCTCGGCATCGGCGTGAGCAACACGCCGCTCATCGAGCTTTTGTGCCGAAACGGTGTGCAGGTCATCGCCTGCGACAAAAAGAGCCGCGAAGACTTAGGCGAGCGCGCGAAGCAGCTCGAAGCGCTGGGCGCGCACTTGCAGCTTGGCGAAGGCTACCTCGATGATCTGCGCGCGGACGTCGTTTTCCGCACGCCGGGCATGCGGCCGGACGTTCCGGCGCTGCTCGGGGCGAAAGCGCGCGGCAGCATCGTGACGTCGGAAATGGAGATCTTTTTCGAGGTCTGCCCATGTACGATCATCGGCGTGACGGGCAGCGACGGCAAGACCACCACGACGAGCATCATCGCCGAAATGCTGCGCGCGGCGGGGAAGACCGTGTATCTCGGCGGCAACATCGGCCACCCGCTGCTGTGCGACGCGGAGAAGATGCAGCCTGAAGACTTCGCGGTCGTCGAGCTCTCGTCGTTCCAGCTGCTTGATATGAAGCGCTCGCCGCACATCGCGGTGATGACGAACCTTGCGCCGAACCATCTGGATGTGCACAAGGATATGGACGAGTACATCGCGGCGAAGGAGAATATCTATCTCCACCAGCGCGAGGACGACATCGCCATTTTCAACGAAGACAACGACATCACGCGCTCTCTTTCGGAAAAGGCGGCAGCGTGGACGCGGTTCTTCAGCCGCCGCGAGGAAGTCACGGACGGCGCGTTCCTGCGCGGCGATAGTATCGTCCTGCGCCGCGGCGGGCGCGAGGAAACGGTCATGCAGATCTCTGACATCCGTCTGCCGGGGATGCATAATGTCGAAAACTACCTCGCCGCCGTGACGGCGCTCGACGGTTTGGTGCCCTACGAGGTCATGCGCGAGACTGCGCGTACCTTTGTCGGCGTCGAGCACCGCATCGAGCCGGTGCGGACGATCCGTGGCGTGCAGTGGTACAACGATTCCATCGCGTCGAGCCCGACGCGCACCATCGCGGGGCTCAACGCGTTCAACGAAAAGGTCATTCTGCTCGCGGGCGGATATGACAAGCATATTCCCTTTGCACCCCTTGCACCCGAGGTGGTAAAGCACGTCAAGCTGCTTATTTTGTGCGGCGCGACAGCGGACGCCATCGAAAAGGCCGTGCGCGAGTGCCCGGACTATCACGGCAGCCCCGAGATCGTGCGCTGCGAGAGTCTGGAGGATTGCGTAAAGACCGCCTATAAGCGCGCGGTGCGCGGCGACATCGTGACGCTCTCGCCCGCGTGCGCGGCGTTCGATCAGTTCGCGAACTTCATGGAGCGCGGCAAGGCGTTCAAAAAGCTCGTCATGGGGCTGGGCGAATAGGGAAAAGCCCGCGCGGCATAGGCTTCACTGGAATCGGGGTGAGGCTCTGTGCCGAAATGGAGACACAGAAGACTTTCAGGAAAGAAGCGGGCGCTGCTGCTTGTGCTGTTTTTGCTCGCGGCGCTGCTGGCGCTCGCCATCGTGGCAATGACGCACCTAAAACCCGTGCTCACGTCGCTCGCAACGGCGCGCGTGTCAAATACGGTCAACGGCATCGTGACCGCCGCCGTGAACGAGACGATCTACAGCGGCGGCGTAGATTACGACCAGCTCATCTCCTTTGAAAAGGACAACGAGGGAAAGATCACGGCGGTCAAGAGCAACATGGCGGAGTTCAACCGTTTGCAGTCCGCCATCATCGACGAGGTACTCGAAAAGCTCTCCGAGGTGACGACGAAGGAACTCTCCGTGCCGGTCGGCACGCTGCTCGGCTCGCCGTTTTTGGCGGGGCGCGGGCCGCTGATCCGCGTGCGGATGCAGTCGGTCGGCTCGTCGAGCGCGCATTTTGAAAATGCGTTCACGTCGGCGGGCATCAACCAGACGAAGCACCAAATTTATCTTGTGGTGGACGTCTACGTCAGTATCCTGCTGCCGGGCTTTTCCACAACGACAAAATTCAGCAACACCTATTCCGTGGCGGAGACCGTTATCGTCGGCTCCGTGCCGGACAATTACACCTATTTCAGCAATGGCGAGGACATGGAGCAGAACGCGGAAGATTACATCATGAACAACGGCTGACTGCCTTTTGCGCACCGCCGGAGAGAGGGAACGCACTATGGACAAAAATATCCGGATCGACGAGATCGTAACACGACTGAATGCCGCCTCCGACGCTTACTACGGCGGGCAGGAGGAGCAGATGACGAACTACGAGTGGGACGCTCTGTTTGACGAGCTGACCGCTCTGGAAAAAGCGACCGGCTATGTCCGGCCCGACAGTCCCACGCAGGTGACGAGCCATTCCGGAAACGAAATGGACGGCGAAGGGGAGAAGGAAGCGCACGAGTACCCCGCGCTCTCGCTCGCCAAGACGAAAAAGGTCGAGGAATTGCAGGACTGGGCGGGCGAGCGCGACATTTGGCTCTCGTGGAAGCTCGACGGCTCGACGCTTGTGGCGACGTATGACGGCGGCGCGCTCACGCGCGTTTTGACGCGCGGCAACGGCACCGTCGGCACGAACATCACCTATATGGCCTCCGCCATCCGCGGTATTCCCGCGAAAATCAGCGACAAGGGCCACCTCGTCGTGCGCGGCGAGGCGACCATCTCCTACGCAGATTTCGAGGCCATCAACGACACGCTCGAGGACGCGGACGACCGCTACGCAAACCCCCGCAACCTCGCCGCCGGCACGCTGGCGCTCGACAAGACGAATCTCGACAAGGTGAAAGAGCGCAACGTGACGTTCAACGCCTTTACGCTCGTCCACACGGATGAAGTGATCCGCTCCTGGGGCGCGCGGATGGACTATCTGGAAAAGCTCGGCTTCATCACAGTCGAGCGCGAGCGCACGAGCGCGAAGGACCTGCCCGACGCCATCGCACGCTGGACGAAAAAGGTCGACTCCGGCGAGATGGGCATTCCCGTGGACGGCCTTGTCATCACCTACGACGACACGGACTACGCAGCGACCGGCAGCGTGACGGGTCATCACGCCACGCGCGCGGGTCTTGCCTACAAGTGGGCGGACGTGTCCGCCGACACGGTGCTCGACCACATCGAATGGTCGTGCGCGGCCTCGACCATCACGCCGGTCGCGGTCTTTGACCCTGTGCAGCTCGAGGGCACGACCGTCACGCGCGCGAGCCTCTGCAATGTCAGCGAGCTCGAGCGCCTCGGCATCGGCAAGGACCGCAAGACCGAGCTTTGCATCATCAAGGCCAACAAGATCATCCCGAAGTGCATCGCGGTCGTCAGGGCCGAGGGCAGCTATGAAGTCCCGACGGCCTGTCCCGTCTGCGGCGCGGCGACCGAGGTGCGTATCAGTCCGGTGAGCGGCGTGAAGACGCTGCGCTGCACCGATCCGAACTGTCCCGCCAAGCACTTGAAGCGCTTTGTCCGCTTTGCGAGCAAGGGCGGGCTTGATATCGACGGCCTCTCCGTGCAAACGCTGCACGAGTTCGTCAACCGCGGCTATCTGCGCGATTTTGCCGACCTCTATCATCTGGACGCGCACGCGGACGAGATCGTAAAGCTCGAAGGCTTTGGCGAAAAGTCCTGCGCGAACCTGTTGGCGGCCATCGAAAAGAGCCGCAAAGTCGACCCTATCCACCTGATCTTCGCCCTCTGCATCCCAAACATCGGCGCGGACGCGGGCAAGAAGCTCATCGCAGCGCTCGGCACGAAGGGCTTTTTATCACGCATCGAGAGCGGCGAGGGCTTCGAGGACGTGGACGGCATCGGCGTCGAGCGTTCAAACGCGCTCCTGAACTGGTTTGCTGACGATGAAAACAAAAACCTCTTCGACCGCCTGATGGCAGAGCTCACACTGGAGGACGTCGCCCCCAAGCAGGAGGCCGACGGAACCTGCAAAGGTCTGAGCTTCGTCATCACGGGCGATGTGCACCTCTTCAAAAACCGCAGTGCGTTCAAAGCCTACGTCGAACAGCAAGGCGGCGCCGTGACCGGCAGCGTCTCGGGGAAGACAACGTACCTTGTCAGCAACGACGGGGAATCGAATTCGTCGAAGACGAAAAAGGCAAAGGAACTGGGGGTTCCTATTCTTTCCGAGGAAGAATTTGTCTCTCGGTTCGGAGGTCCCGAATCTGCTGACTCTGCGGAAGTGCAAATCGGCATTGATACACTGCTGTGATCTGCTGCACCGTGCAGCGGCGGTTTTCCGCACTGTGCGGAAACGGGCAACTAAAGGGGGATACTCTCTTTCAAAAGAGAGTATCCCCCTTTAAATCCCCCAAGAGAAATTTTACATTGGCAGTTTGTAGCTCGAAGAGCTGCACGCGCTGCGCAATCAGGTGCGGTGTACATGGCTTTGCCATGAATCCCTACCGCCTCGTTACCACTCTCAACCGCGTCTTACTACCGTGAGGCGCGAGTGACGTTTACTCGGCGGCAGACTGTGTGCCAAATGCGGCATTGCTGGCGCTCGCCGCGATATGCGTACTACTGGTAGACGGTGATTACACTGCACCAAAACAAGATTCGAGAGCGGCAGCGGATGATAGGAGCACACTAAGTCGTATAGCAGGAATCAACGCGGCTCTGCCGCGCGCAGGCATTACATTCCGGAGGCAAAAGACTTGTGCAAGCCCGAGATTGCCAATCAAAACCCTTTCTCTTGGGGGGTGTAAGGGGGGCTATTCTCTTTCCTCGGAAAGAGAATAGCCCCCCTTTGTCGCGTCCCCACACAGTGTGGGGAACATTCCTTCCGCATGAAGTGCGGAAAACTCACATCATATCCTTGATATGATTCAGCCGATCCAGCGCAGCGTACAGCGTCTCATCCTTCTTCGCGAAGTGCAGACGCACAATATTGTTGATCGGTTCATTGAAGAACGAGCTGCCCGGCACGGCGCCGACGCCGGCTTTTCTCGCCAGCTGCTCGCAGAAGTCGACGTCGCTCTGGCCCTTCTTGAGGTACGGGGAGATGTCGGCCAGCACGAAGTACGTGCCCTCGGGATCGGTGAAGGGGATGCCGATGTCGCGCATGCCCTCGGTGAAGATCTTTTTCATGTGCGCGTAGTGCGCGCCGAACTCGTCATAGTAGCTCAGCGGCATGTTGAGGCCGACGACGGCGGCCTCCATCAGAGGCGACGGGCAGCCGACGGCGTTGAAGTCGTGGTACTGGCGGATGCGCGCCATGATGTTCTCCGGCGCGATGGCATAGCCGAGTCTCCAGCCGGTGACGGAGTAGGTCTTGGAGAGCGACGAGCAGGAGACCGTGCGCTCCCACATGCCGGGGATGCTGTTCATGTAGACGTGCTTGCGGCCGTCGTAGATGATGTGCTCATACACCTCGTCCATGATGGCGTAAACGTCGTAGCGGATGCAGAGGTCGGCGATGGTCTTGAGCTCTTCCTCGGTGAAGACCTTGCCGCTCGGGTTCGAGGGATTGCAGATGATGATGGCCTTCGCACCGCCGCGGAACGCATCTTCGAGCACGTTCGGGTCAAAGGAGAACGTCGGCGGATTCAGAGGGACAAAGACCGGCTCGCAGTCGGCCATGATGACCTGTGCGCGGTAGTTTTCGAAGAACGGGGAGAACATCACGACGCGGTCGCCCGGATTCGTCAGGGCGAAGAGCGTGTCGACCATCGCTTCGGTCGAGCCGATGGTCGCGACGATCTCGGTCTCGGGGTCGATGGTGCGGCCCATGAAGTGACCGCATTTGCGCGCGATGGCCTGGCGGAAATTCGGCGCACCCATCGTGATGGGGTACTGATGGGGGCCTTCGTGGCTCACGACCTCGAGGCGGTCCATCATCTCCTTGGGCGGGTCAAAATCGGGGAAGCCCTGCGCTAAGTTGATCGCGCCGCATTCGTTGGAGATACGCGTCATTCTGCGAATGACGGAGTCGGTAAAGTGCTGATTTCTTCTGCTCATTTCCTGCATGGGTGTGCCGTCCTTTCCGTTGCGGTCAGTGCGGAACACGCTCGCAGAGCCGCGATCAAGTGAAGTTGTTCTTAATATTACATAAAGATGAGAGAATATCAAGTATTACAAAGGACAACATGACGAAGTTCGACGCTTTGTCACGATAAAGCAGGAACGCGGCGGCCGCTTTTGTATAGAATGGAGCAGGCGAACGCCGAGAGAGGAGGGGAAAAGCATGTATTCGAATCCGCCGCCGCGCCCGCCGGGACCGCCGCTGTTCGGCCCGTGGCGCTGTGTGGGTGTTTGCGCGCTGGCGCTGGGGCTCGGTATTTTCATCGCGGCTGTTTTTCCGGTGGGGGCGCTGATGTTTCTGGTCGCGTTTCTTCTCATCTTCTGCGGCATCGGCTGCCTGCGCAGATTTTAACATTGGTTGAAAAGGGCATGAATATTGGAAGGGGGAAAAGCATGAAAATTGTCGTTTGGAAGTCACCCAAGGTCCTCTCGTCGCTGCTGCGGCGCGTATTTGGCGTCAGGGAGGAAGCATAACGCGCGTCCACAGTGCATAGAGTGCAGTAACCACTTAGCCGAAGGAGAGGGACTGCAATGGAACTGGAATTGAAAAAGGAGCAGTTTGCCTGTTATCAGGCGTTACCGCAGCTCAGCGAGAACCGCGAGGAGACAACGGAGACCATCGTGCCGGACTATCTGCCGGACATTGCCCGCATCGTGGATGCGAGCGGGTGCCTTTTCCTGCGCAGCCGTGAGATCGCAGACGGAAAAGCGCAGGTGTCGGGCACGGTCCGCATGACGCTTTTGTACGTGGCCGAGGACGCGCAGGGGATGAAGTCGTTTGAATACACGCTGCCGCTCGACGAGACGATCGAGGGGCGCGCGCTGAGCGGCAGTGCGGACAGCTGCCTCGACGGCCGGCTCTGCTCGTGCGAAGTGCGCATGCTCAATCCGCGTAAGGTGTTCACGCGCGTGAACGTGGAGCTGACGCTTACGCCCTACGTGCCCGCGTCGCTGAGCGTGTGCAGCGGCGTGAAGGAGCAGGAAGCCTACAAGATCGAAACGCTATGCGAGAAAAAGGACATCGGTATTATCCGCGCCATTCGGGAAAAGGACTTCACATTTTCCGATGAAGTGCTGCTTTCGGGCACGAAGGAGCCCATTCAGGAGCTTTTACGCACAAAGTGCGCGCTGCGCGTGACTGACTGCAAGTCGATCGGCAACAAGATCGTGCTCAAGGGCGTCGCGCGGCTGGATGCCATCTACTTGGATGAGAGCGGGAATCTTGCGTCGATGAGCAGTGAATTGCCGTTTTCGCAGATTCTCGACGGACTTGCCGAAGAGGAGGGCGAGACGACGGTGCGCGCGTCGCTGCGCCTGACAGGCGCGGAGATCCATGTCGGCAGCGAGAGCGAGCCGGACAACAACCGCGCCATCTCGCTGCGGCTCTATATCAGCGCGTTCACAGCGGTGCGCGAGGTGAAAAGCGTTTGCTGTGTGGCGGACCTTTACAGCACGGCCTACGACCTGACCGCGAAGACGGAGACGGTCGAGCTGTGCGACAGCGCGGCGCTGGTGCTGCGCGAGCAGCTCGTGCGCGAAAAGATCGAGACCGGGGCCGAGGTGCAGACGGTGCTGGCGACGGACGTGATCTTCAGCAGCGCGGGCGTGAGCGGCGGGGGAGAGAGCGCGTCGCTGCGCGCGACGGCGAATCTGCGCGTGCTGTATCTCGACGAAAACGCCGTGCCGCTGCTCTCCGAGCGGCGGAGCGAGGTGCTGCTCGAGACCGACCTTCCGGGCAACGGACAGGCGCGGGTGCAGGACATATACGCGGGCGAGATCGCCGCGTCCGTCGGCGCGGACGGCGTGGAGCTGCGCTTCCCCGTAACGTTTGCCGTCAGCGTGGCGGAAACGCCGCGTTATCCTTGTCTTCAGTCGCTTGAGGCCGAGGAGTGCGGGAAAAAGGACGAGAACGTCCCCTCGCTCGTGCTCCGCGCGATGAAGCAGGGCGAGCGGCTGTGGGATATTGCCAAGCTGTACCGCACAACGGTCGAGGCCATCCTCGCGGCCAACGAGCTCAAGGAGGAATCCGCCGCGGTGATCGGAAAGCTGCTGCTGATCCCGCGCAGGCGCTGAGGAACGGAGGAAGAGGGTATGAGCATGAATACGGAGATCTATCAGGATATTTCGACCCGCACGGCGGGGGACATCTACATCGGCGTCGTCGGCCCCGTGCGCGCGGGCAAGTCGACGTTCATCAAGCGCTTTATGGAAACGCAGGTCATCCCGAATATCGACAATGTCTACCGCCGCGAGCGGGCGAAGGATGAGCTGCCGCAGAGCGGCAGCGGCCGCATGGTGATGACGGCGGAGCCGAAGTTCGTGCCGGAAGAGGCGGTGGACATCGCGCTCGACGAGGGAAGCAGCTGCTCGGTTCGGCTCATCGACTGCGTGGGCTATATGATCCCCGGCGCGACGGGGCAGATGGAGGGCGAGAGCCCCCGCATGGTCTCGACGCCGTGGCTCGACCACGAGGTGACGATGAGTGAGGCGGCGGAGCTTGGCACAACGCGCGTCATCCGCGAGCATTCGACCATCGGCATCGTTGTGACGACCGACGGTAGTATCACCGACATCCCGCGCGAGGACTACATAGAGGCCGAGGGCCGCGTCATCCGCGAATTGCAGGAGATCGGCAAGCCCTTCCTCGTCCTGCTCAACGCGACAGAGCCGGAAAGCGATCGCGTGCAGGCAATGGCAAGGGATATCGCTTCACGCTATGGCGTGACATGTCTGCCCGTCAATTGCCTGACGCTCGACGACAACGCAGTGGGAATGATTCTCAAGGCCATCCTTTACGAGTTCCCGCTCTGCGAGCTGGACCTCTTCATCCCGCCGTGGGTCGAGGCGCTTGCCGACGATCACCCAATCAAAAGCGGCCTCTATCAGGCCATCCGCGAGAACACAGGCAGCCTCCACTGTATCCGAGAGGTGCAGGGCGCGATCAGCGCCATCGGCGGCTGCGAAAGCGTCAGCAGCGCGCGCATCACGTCCATTCAGCTCGGCACGGGCGTCGCCGCGGCGGAATTGCAGCTCCCGCGCGCACTGTTCTACCGGACGCTGAGCGAGCAGTCGGGCTTCGATGTGAAGGATGACGGCGATCTGCTGAGCCTTCTCACTGAGCTCTCGTCGGTCAAGGCGGAGTACGACAAGGTGGCGCAGGCGGTGTCCGATGCGCGCGAGAGAGGCTACGGTATCGTTGTGCCGACGGTCGACGAGCTGAACTTGGAGGAGCCGGAGATCATGAAGCAGGGCGGGCGCTACGGTGTGAGGCTCAAGGCGAGCGCGCCGAGCCTGCACATCATCCGCGCCGACATCGAAACGACCGTTTCGCCCATCGTCGGCAACGAAAAGCAGAGCGAGGACATGGTCAACTACCTCTTGCAGGAGTTCGAGGGCGACACGACGAAGATCTGGCAGTCCAACATCTTCGGCCGCAGCTTCCACGAGATCGTGAACGAAGACTTGCAGGCAAAGCTCAAGCACATGCCGGACGACGCGCGCCTCAAGCTCCGCCAGACGCTTGAGCGCATCATCAACGAGGGCACGGGCGGTCTCATCTGTATCATCCTGTAAAGAAACAAAGCGAGAGGAGGTTCCTCTCGCTTTGTTACATTCCTGTAACTGGAATGTCATCACTTTGTAACTTGTCATTTCCACTGCCCGCTGTTATGCTGTTCTATAAGAAGGATAACAGGAGGAAGAGGATATGAGCCGAAAGATCGCGCTGCCGCTGCTGGTGGCAGCGGCGCTTGTCAGCATCATCTTAGCAAGCCGCACCCCGCAGCCCATCATAGAGGAATTGCCACCGGAGGAGGCTGACGCGCCCACCGTGCTGCTCACGCAGACCGAGGAGGTCGGTGATCAGACCGTCACGCTGAGAGTCTACGAGCCGGATGAGGCTGGCTATGCGCGCTACGCGCTCTTTGGCGCGGACGGTGCGGAGATCGACATACCGTTCGGCGTAAATTGCGGCACTTGGATCGGGAATGGCAACGCTGCCGAAAAAGTCTCCCTCACCGCACGGGACGATGTGCTCGGATTTCCGGGCTTCGAGCTTGAAACGATCCAAGGCATAGTTATGACAGTTTGTGACTTCTATGCGCTGACGGAGCAGGGCTTCGTCTATGCGGGAAGGACCGTTGGCTATGACTTTGATGATGCGGCGGAGGGCGACGGCGCGTGGCCGCTTGATCTCACGGGAGATGGGCGCAGCGAACTCATTACGCGCAGCACCTTTGGCGACGGCATGTCGTGTGTTTTTGTCTACCGTTGGAACGCCGCGGAGGGGGGGCTCTCAGCGCAGTGAGGTCGACTGGGATAAGGCGGACGCGCAGCTTGCGCGCCTGAGTGCGCCCCTCGGCGTGACCGCGCGGGCGGAGACCTATCACGCGGAGGATAACACCGTCACCTTGACGCTCTACACGGAAGGCGGCACAAGAGAGGTCACGCTGCCGCTCACCACAGACATTTTGGGTGAGTGGCATGCGAACGACTGACGGAAACGATACAAAAAGGAACCGCCTATCGAAAGCGGTTCCTTTTGTTCTTTGTTGCACGAGGCGGTCTTACTTTGCCAGAACCTTCTTGAGCCTGGCGAAGCGGGGGAGGGAATCCTCCTTCGGCAGCTTCGGCTCGCCCTGAATGAGTGGCAGGGCATAGTCGATGAAATCGTGCGTCACGCCGTTGCCTTCGGCGTTGATCCACTCCTGCGGCACCTTCTTCTCGGCGTTCGCGACCTCGGTGAGCGGCAGCAGCTTGGTCTTGCAGGCATAGCGGCCGTTGACCGTGCCGCGCTCAAAGGCGACCATCTTGTCGGTGATGCCCGCGACGGCATTCTCCACCGCCGCACGGCCCGCCATGACGGCCTCCTCAATGTCGGTCTCGCTCGCAAGGTGCGCGCCGCAGCGCTGGAGCAGGGAAAGCTCGATGCCGCGGACCTTCGCGCCGGTCTTCTGCTTCACAACGTCGGCAAGACGTGCGGCAAGACCGCCGAGCTGCGCGTGGCCGAAGCCGTCGGTTGCGCTGGTCTTGGCCTCGGAAACAAAGCTGCCGTCGGCATAGTGGATGCCCTCGGAGACCGCGACCATGCAGTTGCCCTTTTCCTTGTAGACGCGCTCGACGTCGGCAAGGAATTTATCCATATCGAAGTCACGCTCGGGCAGGTAAATGAGGTCGGGGCCCGCGCCGTATTCGGTGGCGAGCGCGGCGGCGGCAGTCAGCCAGCCGGCGTGGCGGCCCATGATCTCGATGATGCAGATCATACCGGTGTCGTACACGCGCGCGTCCTGATAGACCTCCATGCAGCTCGTGGCGATATACTTCGCGGCGCTGGCGTAGCCGGGGCAGTGGTCGGTGCCGAAGAGATCGTTGTCGATGGTCTTGGGAACGCCCATCACGCGGCACTCATAGCCGACCTTCTGCATATACTTGGAGATCTTGTTGCAGGTGTCCATGGAGTCGTTGCCGCCGTTATAGAAGAAGTAACGGACGTCATACTTCTTGAAGATCTCCAGAATGCGCTTGTAATCCGTGTCATCCACATCGGGGTCCGCCATCTTATAGCGGCAGGAACCCAGAGCAGAGGAAGGAGTGTACTTCAGCAGCTCCAGCTCGGCGGGGTCCTCCTGACCCATGTCGAACAGACGGTCATTCAGAACACCCTTGATGCCGTGCTCTGCACCCAGGACCCGGGTGATGTTGGGGTTCTTCAGGGCAGTTGCGATCACGCCGTAGGCACTGGCGTTGATAACGGAAGTGGGACCGCCGGACTGACCGAAGATACAGGCGCCTTTCAATTCGCTCATATGAAAATCCTCCTGACGATTCAAAATAAGATACCTGTATCATATCATCGAAATTTTAGAAAGTAAATACTTGCAATTTATTTTTTTTGTGATATTATGATAAAAGAAAAACGTTTTCCTCCCAGAAATCTAAAAAATTGTCAATATGTTCACAAGGGCTTCCGGGATGAAAAACGGATAGATCCCCAAATAGAAAGTTATATTTTATAGGAGGATGTTCGTATGCCACTGGTTACTTCTACTGAAATGTTCAAGAAAGCCTATGATGGCGGCTATGCCATCGGCGCGTTCAACGTCAACAATATGGAGATCGTCCAGGGCATCACCGAGGCCGCCCAGGAGCTGAAGGCTCCCATGATCCTCCAGGTCTCTAAGGGTGCCCGCGCCTATGCCAACCACACCTACCTGGT
>ERZ772881.2403-NODE-2403-length-13662-cov-3.897626_pt1 | contig 13662 bp, 10 predicted proteins | sample MGYA00580581_ERZ772881 | MGnify/ENA primary metagenome ERZ772881 (study PRJEB29015, sample SAMEA2737668) | human gut metagenome | biome: human gut; feature: human-associated habitat; material: faeces | place: China | collected 2012 ...
CTGGCTCGCTCTTTTTGGACTTCCTCGTGCCTTCCCGCCGCTTCAACGTCCAATCCGCGGCTCTGGCTCGCTCTTTTTGGACTTCCTCGTGCCTTCCCGCCGCTTCAACGTCCAATCCGCGGCTCTGGCTCGCTCTTTTTGGACTTCCTCGTGCCTTCCCGCCGCTTCAACGTCCAATCTCGGCTCTGTGCTCACCCCTTTTGGACTTTGGCTTGCCTTCCCACCGCTTTAACGTCCAATCTGCCGTTCTTACGAATCCCTTTTGGACTTTGGCCTGTCTTTCCGCCGCTTCAACGTCCATTCCGCCACGTCAGCTCATCCCTTTAGTGGTTTCTCAATACCCGTAATACGCATTGATTCCCGCCATCAGGCCATCCGCTATATTTTCGAGTGTCTCATCACTATGATCTGAGCTTGCATTTCCAAGCTCCATATCTACAGATGGAATTGTGCTATATGATGTCTGCGTAAGATCTATTGCCATACTTCCTGAACCATGTATCTTCATACCCACATCACCAAGCCCATTAACAAGCGATGCTCCAAGTGCATTGTGCTGCTGCCAGTATGTGGCAACCGGCTCCATATCTTTAATCGCATCAGGAACCGCGATATAGAAACAGCCTTTGTCATAACTAAGTCCGTCTCCATCCCAATGCAGTGATATATGGCAGTCCGCAACATTGTTGCATATCACAGTCCTTGCTACATTATCAAGCTGTACATCTGCATTGTCCCTTACCATCAGCACATCATACCCCTGTGAAAGAAGCCTGTCTCTTAGAATCTGCGCCATTCTAAATGTAACTTCACTTTCTGGTGTTCCATCATAGAATGTCATGCCTCCTGATACAGCAGTCGCTGTTGTTGCCCCCGCCGCCGTACTTCCACCGGTACTCTTAGGTGAGCCGTCCGGATGGCACAATGTTCTCACTGATGAACCACCTGCCGTCCCATGCCCTGCATTGACTCCAACTATAATATTCTTTCTTTCACCTGCTGCTTTATATAGAACAGCATAACCATCGCTTATCGCCGAATGGTCCGCATATTCCCATGTTGTATTCATATAAATGTGTTCCATATCTTCATATACCGGAACTCCTGTATATGGCTCTCTTGCTGCTATATATGGATTGCTTGTTTCTTCCTGACTGTCCTCTTCACTGGCTGTTTGTCCAGAATCTTCTGCTTCTGTATCTGTTATCTCTGCATCTGTTGTCTCTGTATCAGTATTATCTTCACTTAGAGAATCCATCTGTGAACCTTTCTCTGATTCCGATGTCTGGCTTAAAGACTCTGTAATGTCCGATTTATTCAATCCTGTTTTATCAGAATGTCTGTTGCCACACCCCACCAGTATAATGGCTGATAATACAGTTAACATCATGTTTACTGATATGATTCTTGTCACTTTACTCATCTATATCCTCCGGCCATACAGAACCTTCATCAAGCCCGCTGTCTACAAGCCACTTATCTTCTACATATACATACTTCTTCTGTCCACTCTCATTAACAAGTGTAACAGAAACCTTAGGTGACTGACCTTCTGCCAGCTCTTCACACCCATAATCCCCATCAAATATCTGTTTTATCTTCCACATAATAATCTCCGTTTCTGATAATTATTTTTATTATAAAACATTTGGGTAAAATATGCTATACAGTTATGGTTTACAAACTAAATCTACAAACTAAAAAGCAATGCCGGTATGTTGCTACCAGCATTGCTCTGTTTAGACTTTCATAAGCCTCTCCATCACCCAGACGTCCAATTTTCTTCACTCCCTTACCACTTTTGGACTTCTACTTGCCTTCCCGCAGCTTCAAGGTCCAATCCACCACTTTCCCTCACTCCGTTTGGACTTTTTCCCACTGTCTGACCACTTCAAAGTCCAATCCGCCACACTTTTACACTTCGTTTGGACTTCCGCCTGCCTCTACTCCGCTTCAAGGTCCAATCCGCCACACTTTAGCGCTCCGTTTGGACTTTCTCCGTGTCTCACACCACTTCCAAGTCCATTCCGCCACACTTATATCAGGACAGAAAGAGAAGCACGACCGTGTTGCTGTATTTACCGGTGATACAGACAGGGTTCTGATAATTAAATAATCTACATAAAAATAGTTTGGTATCTTCAATATATGACAGATACCAAACTATTTTAATCATATCTTCATCCCATACTTATCCAGATTAACCCTGCCATTAACAACCTCTATTCCATCCGCCATAAGCAGCTCTGCCTGCTTTCCGGCTCCGCCAAATGCGAATTCACCGGCAAGTTCCCCTTTGGAATTGACTACCCTGTAACATGGAATTCCTGACGGGTCTGGATTCTTGTGAAGAGCATTGCCAACTGCGCGCGCCATCTTCTTATCACCTGCAAGCTGCGCAATCTGTCCATAAGTTGCAACCTGTCCTCTCGGAATCTTCCTGACAGCTTCGTATATCCTCTTTGTCGGACTGTCAGATACAAGGTCATAACTTTCTGCAATCATGCGTCTGATATCTTCATCAGGAATAGTTCCATCAAGAATAATAGTATTCCAGTGTTCTTTATTCTGATGCCAGCCCGCAATCACCGATGAATATGTACTCCGCCATAGGTCGCGCCACTCAGGTGAAACCTTCACATTAAGATTAATATATCCATTACGCTCGTATGTCCATAAAAATACTTTCTTACATCCTTTAACTCTTACAAGCTGCCAGTTCTCATCATGAAAAGGTGCTTCCTGATAAGTATCTGGAAAAGAAAGTCCATATGCAAGTGCTTCTTCCCTAGTCGTCATGTTATTACCAGTCCTTCATAACATTTGTTAATATAAGCTTAATTATATTTGTAGAAACCTTCTCCTGTAGACATTCCAAGCTTTCCCTCATCAATATACTTCTTGAGAATAGCCTCCATCTTCTTGAAATTATATGGCATCATCATCTTCTTTAATAATGGTGAAAATATTCCCGGAACACTGTGATACTGATGAACAATATTATATGCAGTGTTAAGTCCTACTGTATCAAATATCTGGAATGGTCCTTTAGGTGCTCCTGTTCCTCTTGTCCACGCTATATCAATGCTCTCAGGGTCAGATACGCCTGACGCATACAAATCAAGTCCGCTTAAAAGAAATGGAACAAGCATTGAATTAAGCAGATATCCACTCTTTTCCTTCCTTACCGGAAGTCCAATCATTCTTATATCATTAGCAAACTGCATAACCTCATCAAAATACTTCATGTCTGTCTGAGGCTGTGTCATTACTTCTGCCGTGTTATTCTTCCATATTGAATTAGCAAAATGAAGCGATAAATACTTATCAGGTCTTCCTGTATACTTTGCAAACATTGACGGGAGAAGTGTTGATGAATTAGTCACAACAACCGTCTTTTCAGGAAGAAGCGGGGCAAGCTTCTCATAAAACGCAATCTTATCTTTTTCGTTTTCTGCCATTGACTCAATTACAAGGTCAGCATCTTTAACCGCTTTTGCCATATCAAGTTCAAGTTTTATGCCATCATAAGCAGCTTCGACTTTTTTAAGACACTCTACCTTATCAAATGAATCTTCATCAGCAAGACCTGCACACCACGCATTTTTATCGTCTGCCATCTTCTCAATTGCTTCTGTATATGTCTTTTTAAGATTATCAATCTTTGGCTGTGTACGACCAATAGAACCCTCACTTCTTAACCATATAGTTACGTTAAAACCACAATATGCTGCCTGAAATGCAATCTGGCTTCCCAGCACCCCACCACCGGCAACTACTACATTAGAATATTTCATAAAAACACCTTCCTTATCTTTTCGACATTTTATGTCATCAACATATTAATATTATTATGAGTATATCATACAATCATAAAATTTACAAACTTATTTTTTTATTTGTTTTAACAATTTACATGCAAATGCTATTTTTATTTTACTTTTTAGTAATAAATTTTAACTTGACGTAACAGCTTATATTTATTATACTCTAAGTATAGTATGAATCATACAGAAATGGAGGAGTTTCATGGATAACTATACACCAGATCCTTTTAATGATAATTCAGGCAACAACCAGAATAATAATCAGAATAACGGTAATAATGCTTCCGGCAACGGAACTTACGGCAGCTATAATGATACATATGATGCCAATTACAGACCATCAGATGACTATTCAAACAATAGTTCAACATCCGATAATTCTGACGGCAATAATTCTTCTGACAACAATTATTACAATAACAATTCCGGCAGCAATAATTCCAATAACAACAATTATGGCAACGGATATAACAATTATTATAACAACAATGGCAATTCCGGTTACAATAATGGCTATAACAGCTATGGTAATAACAACGGCTATAATAACGGCTACAGCAACAACAATGGTTACAATAATGGCTATAATAACGGCTACGGCAACAACAACGGCTATAATAACGGCTATAATAACGGCTACGGCAACAACAATGGTTACAATAATGGTTATAGAAACAATGGCTATAATAACTACAATAATCAGTACGGAAACCAGTATAACAACGGATATAATCAATATAATAACGGATATAACCGTCCGCCATATCCATCAAGCCAGAATGCACCATCTTTTGGCACATGGCTTACTCTGAGTATATTGTGTGCCGTATTTTTAAATAAAATATGTGGTGTAATCGGAATAATATTTATTATCATGGGTAACAACGCTTTCAAAATCGGAAACTTCGATGATTATGAAAAACAGCTCAAAAGATGTAAGATTGCTCTTCTGGTAGGTCTTATCCTCGGAATCTTAACAATCGTATTTTATGTTTTTGCTTTCATTAATACATCAGGTGACATGTCTATGTATTATTAATCATTGAAATTAAATATATTAATTCATTGAAAACAAAGGCACAGCTTACAGAAAAACTTCTGTCGGCTGTGCCTTAACTTTTTGTTCTAAACTTTTAGGGTTTTAATACATTTTCTCTTTGCAAACAACTGTTGCACCGACAAGTGAACCGGCACTTATAAACATAACAGCAAGCCAGAATATAAGATTGCTGTTGTCACCTGTTTCCGGAACTGTCTGTACAGGAGCAGGAGTATTATTCGAGATGTCAGCAGGAATTTTCTCAATTTTCTCAATTACAGTATTCTCATTGCGTTTGTAACCGCAAACCGAACACTCCTCATGTTTAAGTCCTGTTGCTGTTTCAGTTGCTTCTTTGTCAACTTTCCATTCAAAAGTATGCTCTGCCAAATCTTTTACACTTCCGCTCTTATCAGTACATGAAGCATCACTACATTCATGCCAGTGATTTGTTTCGTCATTGTTCCACTCACCGTATGTATGTGTATGAGCAGGAGCTTCATCAACTGTTACCCTCAAATTAAAATCAACTGACTGACCGCTGCCGCAGTCATAAGTATAAGTAACAAATTTTGCATTTTCATTAACGGTTAATACATTACCGCTTACCGTTCCGCCTTTCCAGTTGCTTGCTTTGCTCACATCAAAGCTTCCCGGCAAATCAGAAAGATTGATTCTACGGTCAGAATCGGCTGTAATATTATAAATATTATACTTACCGCTAAAACCATTTATTAAAGTATTATTACTTAAATCTAACGATGTAAGCTTATTATCGTTACAACGAAGCACCTCAAGGTTTGTATTATTGCTCAAATCCAATGCTGTCAACTTATTGGAAAAACACTCAAGGCTTTTTAATGCCGTATTTTTACTTAAATCCAATGAAGTTAATTCATTATCACCACACAAAAGATTAGTAAGAGCTGTATTTTTACTTAAATCTAATTCTGTCAATTTGTTTTTATAACAAGAAAGATTTTTTAATGCCGTATTTTTACTTAAATCTATAGATGTAATCTCATTGTGCCAAAACTCAAGATACGTAAGCTCTGTGTTATTGCTTACATCAAGTTTTGTAAGTTTGTTGCCTTCATTGCTTCCGCAGCTAAGATAAGTAAGTGCTGTGTTTTTACTTACATCTAATTCAGACAACTGATTACTTCCGCAGTCAATCCTTGTAAGAGCTGTATTGTTATTTACATTCAACTCTGTCAGTTGATTATACGAACAGCTAAGTTCTGTAAGGGCTGTGTTTTTGCTTACATTCAATTCCTTTAATTGATTGTTTGCACAAGCAAGATAAGTAAGAGCTGTATCTTTACTTATATCCAATTCTTTCAGTTGGTTATTTGTTACGGTAAGTTGACCAAGAGCTGTATTGTTACCCAAATCCAATTCCGTAAGCTCGTTATTTGGGCAGTAAAGCTCTGTCAATGCTGTATTTTTACTAACATCAAGCTTTGAAATTTTATTATGACCGCATTGAAGCCTTGTCAATGAAGTAAAATACTCAATTCCTTTCAGGTCAGTTACATCTCCGCCTTTCGATGAGTCCCCGTTTATTGAAATACTCCTAATATTTGATATTTCTGTGTCACTTAAAACGCCATCGTTATTTTTATCATATTCCGCAACTTTCTCCCTGAACAAGGCGTCCGGAAAATTTGTTTCGTTAATCGCAACGCCGTTTTCTGTGGCAGAAGCCGTTGCTGGCAACAAGCTTAATGTCATACACAGAACAAGAAAAATCCCCATACATCGTCTTTTCATTTTGTTTTGCTCCTTTGTTTATTAACATTTTATTAATTTTTTCTTAATTAATTATACTCCCCGATTTGTATATTGGCAAGAATAATTCATGACATGTTACTTTCTGCCTGTCACCTTCCGCATTACAACATTTGTTATGGCATATGTGGCAATATATATTTCAAGAATCACAACAAACCTTTTTACAAGACGAATTATAATCCATTGCCCTATTGTAAAAGACGGATTACACCCCTCCATGAAAGTAAGACTCATAAGCGGAGCTTCAAGGTACGGCATACCATACATTGTATACATAGCATACATATCCATGCCGTATATAAAGCAAAACAGAATTATTGTAAGCATAACACCCGTTAAAACTCTGTGTATCTGTATCCAGCATCTTCCACGCCTTGAGGCATTTATTATATAATTCATTCCCGTTCTGTATTCAAGCACAATATTTTCAGCCACTATAAGAATTATTGCGGCAGCAAGTGCCAAAAACAGTACAGCCTCCCTTATAATCGAATATTTTCCAAAAATCTCCTCATAGCCCCTGTCCGAAATCATGTAGCCGTCTACTCCGTATTTTTCGTTAATTTCCTGCAAATACTCCTGTTTCTTCATAAATTCGGATACCCTGCCAAGCTTAACCGCATATAACGAAACCGTTGATGAGCTCTCTGTAACCTCCTCAAGCGTTGCTTCTCCTGCATTGTAACGGACCATACAATCTTGTGCATCTTTAACCGCACTCTGATAATCATTTAATCTTTCATTAACCATATCGGTTATATAATGATATTCTTTTCCGCCATTGGTAATATAGATATTATCAAGTTCTTTTGCGCTGTCAGAAAATGTCATTTGTCCGTATCTCACAAAATAAACCGCCAAAATCGCCAGCACGCCTATAACAATCAATCCTCTGCCTGTTATAAGCAGTTTATGGAATTCCTTTGCCGTAATCGAAAATCCCGACAATAAATGCTGATACATTTCCCATATTTTATCCGCAATTCTTGCAAGCACTGATTTTTTCTGTTCCGGTCTCATATATACGGTTCCAAGAATTCCTCCCGCACATGCGGCAATAAAAAGCACCGTCGTAACTGTCAGCATTATATTTGATTCGGAAACCACAAATGTTCCTTTGCCGCGATTGGCATACGTGCTTATTATATCATTAACCTTTAACAGTCTTATAAGATTAATCTGCTTAAAAATGCCATATACGCTCTGTGGCTGTATTTTTTGATACAAAAACATTTCCACACCCATAAATACCGCAATTACCGTAACCGCTATATTGCGGTGCCTTATAAAAACAAATGCCATCCATACAATCGCTGTCAGCGTAAGCACTGCACAAAAACTATATAAAAAATCATATATTATATATTCAAGCTGACTCATCGGCAATGAAAATCTCGAAAAGCTTTCAATATTCTGAATCGGTGCATTAATTGACGCCGTTTTGTATAATATAAACGATGTCAAAAATGTTGTAAAAAACAAAACTCCCGTAATTATAAATGCAGAAGCTGTAATAATCATTGTCCTGTTAAACGCAAGTTTTGCCCTGCCGCTTTTTGATGTATGAACAATGCACCACATTCCGTTTTCCCGTTCGCCGAAAAGTTCATACAGGACAAACACATTAAGTATCAATGACAGATAATAGATATAATAATATGTAACAAAACTGTCTACTGCTTTATTATCGGTAAGATAAACCTGTACGCCCTCTACCCGTTTGAAATCCTTTGCCGTCTTTTGAATATTGTTATATGTAAATGACTTTTTATCTGCAAATATCGAAAAACTCTTCAGGGTATCTGCGTTATTTTGTATATTTTTTATATCTTCAGGATATTTTACTATGTATTCTAATTGTTCTTTTATTTTGTTTAACTGCCTTGAATATACAGTCTGCTCCTCCGGTTCCAATTCGTCATATTTACGTTTTATTACGGAATCACTTTGTATATTGGCAATTTCCAGAGCTTCCTCGGGCTGCATATCCGACAGTTCTCCGATTATCCATTGACGGTAATGTGTCTCCTGCCTTATATCGGACATACTTTTACCCTCGGAACTGCTGTATACAAACAAACCGATATTTAACAGCATTGTCACTGTAAATACCATTATAAATTTTATGCCAAAAACCCTCTTAAACTCTTCCATAATAAGTTTCTACTCCGCATTTTCCCAAACACACGCACCGTTTCCGAGACTGCTCTTATCTATATAAACAAGCTTATCACTCTTTGTCCCAAATAAATATTTTTCATCGCCGAAATATAAATTCTCTATTTCATTTCCAAGCTTAATTGTATCTATCTGTTTTCCCGTCGTATCAACAACTTGAATTTCACGTTCAACGGTCTTAGATAAATCTGTCGTACTTCCCATTCCGCCATTACTCATATAAATATATCTGCCATCATATGACATTACCGCAGATACCATATTTTCGGACGCCTTGTATATGAGTTTATTATTCTGTCCGTCAAGCGACTGAGAATACAATCCTTTTCCAACAACAAAATAATATAACATTCCGTTGTCAGCATCGACACAGAAATCACATATATTCATATCCGAAACCTTTTTATTCTCACCGTCGGTATAATCATAATAATAAAGCTGAAAATTCATATTGGCTTTTAATGTCTGCTTATTTATGGAATACTGAAAAATTTTGTAAAAAAGTTTATCTCCGTAACTTCTCGCTCCCATCACAGCACTGTTTTCACCCTCATATTCGACTATATCCTGTGAACTTCCATCTGAAATATTTATTTTTTTAATTATCTCTTTACCGCTTTCAGAGCTTCCCATATGACCTATATGGTCGTACGCATATACATATCCGTTATGAAACACCATAGAAATTGATGTTATCCTGTCATTTGCAAACAAATTGGCAACATCTTTTCTGTCGCTTCCGTCAGCCTTAATACTTACAAGCTTAGCCATTCCGCCTTCCACACGTACAACATATATATTATTTTTGTAATAATAAATCGGAGAACTCAGATATTCATCGGTATCCAGCCAAGCATTACACGTTTTTGAATTATGACTGCACTCTGCTTTCGCACATACCGGAACAGACCTTTTTGATGACTCGTCAAAATATTTCACTAAAAGGTCCTTTCCGTCATAATGCAGGTAATAATATCCGTTTTCCGCCTTTGAAATGCTGTGAATATCAGGATTCCAATAATTCTGCTCATCACCCGACAATTCACCTACATTCATATTTATGCCTGACTTCTTCCTGTTAATTGTAAAAATCACCGCCACACATACCACTGCTGCCAATACTGCTGCCACTATGTATTTTATTTTTTTGCTCATAAATACCCCTCCGCTTGTTTCTGATTACATACTCTAAAACACCTTTTGTTTTCCGATAGACACACTATATTTGTATTAAATATATCACCTGTAGTCAAAACATTCAAGTTTTTTGTAGCATCTTGTAATAAACAGTAAGTTTTTTCATAAACAGCGGTATTTTTTTATATACATTCCACCTTTTTAGCCACATTACATATCAGTAAGCTCTTTTACACCTCAAATCTGCAATCTGCCGTCTCTATCGTAGACGGGCGGTGTGCTATCATAAGGATAAGCTTGCCCTTTTTCACCGACATAACAGTTTTGTTTATATATTTTTCCGTCTCATTGTCAAGTGCCGATGTCGCCTCATCAAATATGATTACAGGTGCATCTTTGAGAATTGCTCTGGCTATTGCTATTCGTTGCTTCTGGCCTCCCGAAAGTGTATTTCCTCGTTCGCCCGCCGGCGTTTCATAGCCGTTGTCAAGCCCCGATATGAAATCATGTGCTCCCGCCTGTTTTGCCGCGTTGTAAATTTCTTCATCTGAAGCATTTAATTTCCCCATTCTTATATTTTCCTTAATTGAACAGTTAAATAAATACGGTTCCTGCGGTATATATGCGATTTTATCACGCACATTTACAAGCCCGAGCTCCGTTATGTCAGTTCCGTCAATAAATATGCAGCCTTTCTTCGGCTGATAAAATCCAAGCAGAAGTTTTGTAAGCGTACTCTTTCCGCGGCCTGATTCTCCCACCAGTGCATAACTTTTTCCGCTGTCAAAAAATGCACTGTAATCTTCAAATATATTTGTATTTTTACCCGCGTAACCGAATGTTATATTTTTAAATTCTACCGTATGGTAAGCTTTGCTGTTTTTTTGACAAATATTATTTTTTGTATTTTCTTTATTTTCGACGTAAAAATTCTCGTTCGGAGTATCAAGAAACTCGAGAACACGCTGTGCATTTACAAGCCAGCTTGACAGACTCGGTATATACACACCCATGAGCAGAAAATTATACTGAAACGCTCCGTATATTGAGTACAGGCTTATAAGATTTCCCAGTTTTCCTCCTGTTTTGGTTGTATATAATATTCCAAGTGCAAGAAAAACCAATGCCCCTATAAGGTCAAATGCCGCTCTCAACGCCGAAATCAAAGCCTCTGTCCGTCCCTGGATTTTCATGTTTTTACCACAATTTTCATTGGCATTATTATAAGAATCGCTTATAACTTTTTTAAGCGGAAACATTCTTATTGTTTCCATTCCCTGAAGCATATTTGTTACGGATTTGCTTATTTCTTTATTTGCATCTGAAATTTTGCGGCTGTATTTTTCAAGCACGGGTATCATGACAAAATTTAATGTAAGCGAAATTATACATAAAACAAGCAGACCCGCCGTAACAGGAGGGCAAAGAACAAACATAGGTATTATGCAGACAATAACCATAATAACAGGCATCATGACACGCCTTATTCTTGAACCGAACACTCCAGATGCCATGTTTGTATCATATGTAAGTTTCGACATAAATTCTCCCGTATGATGATTGTCATAGAATTCCATAGGAAGCGACAGTGCCTTTCCGTATACAGTATTACGCATATTCGCACCTGTCCGCTTTGCTTCGTCGTTATACAAAACAGCCAGCAATGTCTGTATAATAATTTTAAATATTATTGTAAGAATTATATATTTTACCAACGGAGTGTCACGCAAATTTCCTTTTGACACGGCAGTGTCCGTAATTATACCTATAATTCTTGAAACAAGAACCACCGAAATTCCATCTGCAGCTCCCATTCCTATTATTTCCGCAAAATAAAGAACTGCACGGACTCCCTGAAATCTTTTTATCAGCTCTTTTAATATTTTAAAATTATTCATAGGACACCTCATCTTTCGTATCGTACAGCCTTTTATATATTCCGTTTCCAGCTATCAATTCATCATGCGTACCGCTTTCGGCTATAACACCGTTATCCACAACATATATGCAGTCTGCATTTTCTATTGTATTAAGTCTGTGTGCTATCGTAATTATTGTATGATTTTCTTTAATTTCTTCTATTGCCTGTTTTATTTTTTCTTCATTTTCAATATCCACGGACGCTGTCGGCTCATCGAATAATATAAGCCTGGCATCTTTAAGCAAAGCCCTTGCAATCGCTATTCTCTGCTTCTGTCCGCCCGAAAGCATATTTCCCCGTTCCCCCGCATCGGTATTGTAGCCCTGAGGCATTTTCATAATATCATCGTGAATTCTTGCTTTTTTGCAACATTCGATAATGCGTTCCATACTTACCGATTCGTCTCCGCAGGCAACATTCCACGCAATCGTCTCTGGAAACAGATAAGTATCCTGCGAAACAAGTACTATATCTTTTCTTATTAAATCAATACTTTCTTCGCCGATTCTCTTTCCGAAAATCTCCACTGTACCGCCGTTTACTTCATACAAACCGCAAATCAGCTTAAAAATCGTGCTCTTTCCGCCGCCCGATGAACCGACAAAAGCAACATTTTTTCCCGCTTCTATATTAACATTGAAATTTTTTAAAACATTATTTCCCTTGACATACGAAAATGTAACGTCTTTAAATACTACTGCCGCGTTATTGTTCTTCCCGGTGTTATCGGATTTTTTAGAAAAATCTCCTGTGTTATCCTCGGAATTTTCCATATTTGTTTCAACAGGATAATTCATCAGCTCTTTGAGCCTGTTTTTTGAAACCAAATCAATTTTTGCGTCAATAATCATATACGGAAGATTTCCAAGAGGCTGCAAAAGCCTGTCCATAAAAAGTATGAAATATGTCATCCCGCCCACAGTCAGATTTCCCGACAAAACTCTGTGTAACGCAAATATACTCAAAATAATATAAGGTGCCGTAGATACAAGGCTTCCCGTAGCCCAGCCTATTGACGAAATTGCATTTCTTCTGTATTCAAATTTTAATATTGTTTTTAACGTATTTTTTATCTTATTTTTAAAATAATTTTCAAGGTTAAAACTTTTTACAACACTGATACCGTTTATGGCATCATATGCGAGTTCATTTACTTCATCGTTATATTCAGTATGTTTTCTCGTAAGCTTTGACACCATATTTCCCGTAAAACTTGTGATAACCGCCATTACGGGTATAATAACAAGAAGCAGAAGTGCCGTCACTCGGTCAACTTTTATAAGTGTAATAAAAATCGTCACGCTTGTTATTATTGTTTTTACGATATCAGGAAGAAGCTCTGAATAATATTCCGAAATTTTAGCCACATCATCAATAAAATTATTAAGCACTCTCGCCGACAAATGCGAGTCGAAATATTTAAACTGAAGCTCCGGCAGCTTCTTTCCCGCCTCTCTTCTGAAATCAGTCTGCATATTTACCGCAAATACTTTTGTCGCATATGTCTGAATATATGTAAAAATAAATCCCGCCGCAACAAGAACGGCAACATATATCCAGAATTGTTTATTGATATACTCCGAAATTGTATTATTAAACAATGCGTCTATCGCCTGCGATATTTTTGTATTTCCCAAAACCAATACTTTTGTTGCGATATACGCACTTAATATTTCAATAAAAAACAACGGAATATTTTTTATGAAAATTTTTGTAAAAATATTTTTATTCTTCATCTTATGTTATTCTCTCCTTGCATTGTTCTT
>ERZ772881.2404-NODE-2404-length-13659-cov-10.947295_pt1 | contig 13659 bp, 14 predicted proteins | sample MGYA00580581_ERZ772881 | MGnify/ENA primary metagenome ERZ772881 (study PRJEB29015, sample SAMEA2737668) | human gut metagenome | biome: human gut; feature: human-associated habitat; material: faeces | place: China | collected 2012 ...
GAACCCCCGCAAACGGAGTCAGAGTCCGGTGTGCTACCGTTACACAAATCCCCTATTTGTGCTCTGCATCAAAACGCAAATATTATTATACTGAGATTCGCAAAAATGTCAAGACTAATTTCATCGGTTTTGCAAAAATTAAGGTAAGGATATTTTGCGCGCGCGAACGGCGGAAATACGCCGGAAATATCTCCCGCCGCTTCCATCTCTTTTTCGGCCGGGATGCGGAAGCCGCCGGAAAATCGCGTCCGCGCATTTTCTGACAAGGAAACGCCGCATGTTTTTGCTAATCCCCTGCCCGACTGAATTTCGCGGAGACAGGCATATTAAGCACTGTGAGATTTGGCGCAGGAGAGGATGCTTGATGATGAAACAAATCAAAAATCGCGTGCGGCAGCTCGGCGTGACGCTGACGCTGCTGGCGCTGCTGGTCACGCAGGTGCTGGCTGCCGTGCCCGCATACCTGATCCCCGGCGGGAACACGGTAGGAATCAAATTATATACGCGCGGACTGGTCGTAACGGCGGTCTCCGACGGCATGGCCGCGCAGGCTGCCGGACTTAAGGCTGGGGACACGATCCTCGCGGCGGACGGCGACCCCGTCCGCACGGCGCAGAGCCTCTGCGCGCACCTTCAGGAGGGAAAGCCAGTCGTTCTGACGGTGCTTCGCGGCGAACAGGAGGCAAAATTCCTCGTTTCGCCGGAGAAAACGGAGGACGGCTGCCGCCTCGGTCTGACGCTCCGCGACCACATCGCGGGCATCGGGACCGTCACCTATTATGACCCGGACAGCCGCCGCTTCGGCGCGCTGGGCCACGGCGTCAGCAGCGCGGGCGACCTGCGTCTGACGCCCGCCGCCTCGGGCTTTGTCGTGTCCTCGCGCGTGGTGGAGGTGCGCAGGGGCAGCCGCGGCACGCCGGGGATGCTCAAGGGCGACTTTGACCTGTCATGCGTGCTCGGAAGCGTGACGGCCAACAACGAATGCGGCGTTTTCGGCGTGATGCAGAGCCTGCCGCGCAAGGCGGCGGTTCCGGTCGCGGAGGCCGGCGAGGCGCACACCGGTGCTGCGGCGATTTTGTCGAACGTCAGCGGCACGGAGATCCGGGAATATACCGTGGAGATCCTGAAGCTCTATCCGGACGCCGGGAATGGGCGGAATCTGCTGCTGAAGGTGACGGATCCCGCGCTGCTGGAAAAGACCGGCGGCATCGTGCAGGGCATGTCCGGAAGCCCGATCCTGCAGGACGGGAAGCTGATCGGCGCGGTCACGCATGTGCTCGTCAACTCGCCGGATACCGGCTATGGGATCTTCATCGAAAATATGCTGGACGCGGCAGCGTAATGCCGGAGGCGGTCATTTGACCGCCTCCCTCTTGCACGCTGCGCACCCTTATGATAAAATAAGAACGGAAGAAGCATTGGCCTTGCAGACCGATGCTCCGGCCAAAATCTATTGAAACAGGCGGTGCGCGCATGGGGATCTCCCTGACCAGCATCCATATTTTTGGAACGACAGCGCCGGAGGGCGCGGAGCTTTCGTTCCGATCCTTTTCGCCGGGCTGGCTGACCTGCGTGAAGGATCTCTCCGGGAAAACGCCCGACGACTCCTATCAGACGGCAAAGCGGATCTCCAGAGAGATCGACGCGCCGGTTCTGTATTTCGGCGTATTTGACAGTGAAACGATATGGCTTTCGATCTTCTGCGGCGGAAAGCTCGCCGCAAGATACTCTGACGAAGGGTTTCCCGCAAACAAGAAGCTTTCCGACATTCCGGCCATGACTGGCTGCGCGGGCGGCAGCAAAAAACGCTTTTCCGAGATCCTCGCGTGCGCGGATACCGACCTGAAAATATCCATGCTGGAGGAGCTCTTCGGCGTCTGCCTGTGCTATGAGCCGGAAATGCCGGAGGAAGGCGAGACGCTTCGCCGGGATCGGGGCGACGCCATTTACCGGGCCTATCATGCGGAGGAGCAGGCGCTGACGGGAAAGGCGGCGCCACTGGCGCTCAGGCTGATCGCGGAATATCCCGGCAAGCTCTTTACGGATGTGTTTGGGAAGCACGATACGATCAAGCCGCACTTCTTTCTGTATGGATATACGGCGGATAAAAGTGTCGGCGGGGCTTATCACGCCCTGACGCCTGTGCGGTTTACCGGCCGCAGTCTGGAAGCGATCGATCCGGATACCTTTGCACAGGGACGGATCCCATACCGTACCAAAGATCCCCGGTTTACGCTGGATCATGGGACTCCCGGCAAGGTCACCTTTTCAGAGGAATGCCCGCCGGAATACCGTGGAAAAACTATGGCCCTGCCCAACTGGTTTGACCCTGTGGGATTCCTGCCGACCGGCGAATTGCTGCTTCGGGGAGTTCACCGGATATACGTTGCGGACCCGACCTTCAAAATTATCGCAAAGCTGTCCCATAAGGGCGAGATCGCCGATCTGATCGGCGGTCAGATCCTTACGACCACCGGCGACAGCTTCTGCGGATACTGTTACGAACCTGGGGCGAAAATATATATCTATGAAGTGGTCGATAAGCGCACCTCCTGACGGAGGAAGGTCCGGGCAGGCTCCCTTCCGTAAGACGCACGCAGATGGGCGTGCGCGGGATATCCGCCGCGCGCGGCACATCGGGCTTGACTTTCGAGGGGCAGTGCGGTACAATCTGGTTATCGACATATGCCGCTTTCAATGTGCGGCAAAGGAGGCATTTTCATGTATCAGACCACTTTGAAAATCGACGGCATGGCATGCTCCATGTGCGAGAGCCATGTCAACGACGCTGTCCGCAAGGCGTTTCCGGTCAAAAAGGTGACGTCCTCGCACAGCAAGGGCGAGACCGTCATTCTCTCCGAACAGCCTCTGGAGGAGGCAGCCGTCCGCGCGGCCATCGCGCCGACCGGCTACGGTGTGCTGGCGTTTGAATCCAAGCCCTACGAAAAGAAGGGGCTGTTCCACTTCGGAAAGTGATCTCGTTCAGAAACCTGTTTCAGCGCGGGCCGGTGCAGTCCACCGGCCCGCGCTGTCTGTCTAACAGCAGAAATATACCAATGGTATAATAATTTATCTTCTTTTCGTATGAACGGTGTGTTCCATTTTTGCCCATTTTCTGTTATGCTGATTATCGAAACAGAAAGGGGCTGCAAATATGACGAATAAGCTTGCGGAGAACATCCGCGCGTTCCGGAAGGCGCGCTCCCTGACGCAGGAGCAGCTGGCCGAGGTGCTGGGCGTCACAACGGGCGCGGTCTACAAGTGGGAAGCGCGGCTGTCGCAGCCGGAGCTGGGAATGCTCATGGAGCTGGCGGATTTTTTCGACACGTCTGTGGACGTTCTGCTCGGCTACGAGATGAAGGACAACCGGCTGGAGGCGACGGTCGCGCGGCTGAGAAGGTGCCGCTGGGAAAAGGACCGCATGGGACTGGCCGAGGCGGAAAAGGCGCTGAAAAAATATCCGAACGCCTTCGAGATCGTCTACAACAGCGCCGCGCTCTACCGGGTCTTCGGCATGGAGAGTAAGGAGCCGCAGCTTTTGCACCGGGCGCTGGAGCTTTCGGAATGCGCCCGCCTGCTGCTGCCGCAGAACACCGATCCAAAGATCAGCGAAAGCACGCTCAGCGGCGAGATGGCGGAAATTCTGCTGAGCCTCGGCGACCATGAGCAGGCCGTCCGGCTTTTGAAGGAAAACAACGCGGGCGGCATTTATGACGACCAGATCGGTCTGACGCTGGCGGCGGACTGCAAGCGGCCGGAGGAGGCGCTTCCGTTCCTCTCGTCGGCGCTCCTGCGCAGCACGGCGTCCGTCATCCGCATCATCATGGGCTATGTGAACGTCTACCTTGCACGGGCGGACTATCCCTCCGCGCAGGCCATCCTGCGCTGGGGTGTGCGCGTGCTCACGGGGCTTCAGGAGGACGAAAAGCCATCCTTCCTCAACAAGATCAACGCCACGCTGCTGACCTGCCTTGCCTTTGCGCAGCTGAAGGCCGGAGACACGGAGGCGGCCCGGGCGTCGCTGCTGGAGGCGCGGACGGCGGCGGAGCGCTTCGACGCCGCGCCGGATCACCGCGCGGGCGCGCTCCGGTTCGTGCGGGACGACGAGGAGGCCGGGGTCTATGACGACCTCGGCACGAGCGGGATGCAGAGCATCCAGCGGGCGGTCGAGCAGATGGAAAGCCCGGAGCTGCTGACGCTGTGGAAGGAGCTGCGCTGCCATGCATAAGACGCTGGAAAAGCAGCTGCGGGCGCAGTTCTACCGGGGAAATCGCGGCGTTTTCGCGCTGGCCGTGTTTGCCGCGCTGGCGGGAGGGACGCTGAATCTGATCGTGACGTGGCTCATGCAGCAGCTGATCGACGCGGCCTCCGGCCTGCCGGGTGCGCTGCCGCTGGGGCAGCTGGCATGGATCACAGGCGGGTTTATCCTGCTGTGCGCCGCGCTGATGCTGCTGAAATACGCGTCAGAGCCGCGCTTCATCGAAAAGGCTATGCGGCAGTATAAGGACTTCGCGTTTCAGAAGCTCACAGAGAAAAGCATTTCCTCCTTCCGCGCAGAAAGCACCGCCGCGTATCTCTCCGCGCTGACCAACGACGCGGCCAGCATCGAGGCGGACGATCTTTCCCAGTTGCTTTCCGTCATTACGAAGGCCGTGACGTTCTTCGGTGCGCTGGCGATGATGCTGTGGTATTCGCCTTTGATGACAGCCATCGCCGCAGGCGTGACCGTCCTGCCGCTTATCGCGTCGCTACTGACGGGCGGGCAGCTGCAAGCCGCGGAAAAGCGAGTCTCCGACCAAAACCGCGACTTTACCGCAGCACTCTCCGACTGTCTCGGCGGATTTTCCGTCGTCAAGACTTTCCGGGCGGAAAAGGAGATCTTCCGCCTGTTTGCCGAGAGCAACCGCGCGCTGGAGCAGGAAAAATTCAGCCGCCGCAGGCTCAAGGCGCTGGTGGGCATGATCGGCGCGACCACCGGAATCATTGCGCAGCTGGGCGTGTTTCTGGCGGGCGCGTATCTGGCGCTGACGGGAAAAGGTCTGACGGCGGGCGCGGTCATTCTGTTTGTCAATCTGATGAACTTCATGATCGAGCCGGTCGCGGAGCTGCCTGCGCTTCTTGCAGCGCGAAAAGCCGCGCGGGGCTTGATTGCCAAGCTGGCAGACGCGCTGGAGCAGGACGAAGTGCAGCCGGACGGTGTCCAGATCGCGCCGCTGATGCGTCAGCTTCGGCTCGAGGACGTACGGTTCAGCTATGACGGAGAAACCGAAATTCTGCGCGGGGTCAGTGCAGTATTTGATGCTGGGAAGGCCTACGCGATTGTCGGCGCAAGCGGAAGCGGAAAATCGACGCTTCTGAATCTCCTGACGACACCCGGCATGGCGTATGCGGGAAAAATTCTTCTCGACGGGACAGAACTGCGCACAGTCTCACCGGAATCCCTGTATGAGACGATGTCCTGTCCCTGTCCGGCGTTACGCGCATCGTCGTCTCGCACACGCTGGAACAGGCGGCGCTGCGCCGCTATGACGGCATTCTCGTTCTGAAGGACGGCCGCATTGCCGAGTCCGGCTCCTTTGACGATCTGATGGCGCAGAAGGGATATTTCTACGCACTGTATACAGTATCGCAATAAACGGACACGCTACCCGCCCGCGCATACTTCAACATGCCCCTGCTTTCGGAATGGGAAAGCAGGGGCATGTTCTAGTCAGAATCGATTTTGGTTTGCCTGCGGAATCAGAATGCCCACGTTCCGTCACGGAAGATGGCAACAGTCTTGCCGTCCTCGCAGACGGCATCGATAGCGAGGTCTGCCGATCCGATCATGAAGTCCTCGTGAATCATGGAGTCGTTCACGCCAAGCTTGCGGCATTCGTCCAGCGTCTTGTTCTGGAAGTCCTTGATGGTGTCCGCAAAGCCCATGCCGAGCGCCAGATGGCAGCAGGCGTTCTCGTCGAACAGCGTGTTGTAGAACAGCAGGCCGGTCTGGTTGATGGGAGAATCAAACGGCACAAGCGCACATTCGCCGAGATAGCAGCTGCCCTCGTCCATCTCAATCAGCTTCGTCAGAAGTTCATTATTTTCCTCAGCGTGCCATTCGACGGCCTTGCCCTCGTGGAAGCGGATCCAGAAGCCATCGATCAGCTGGCCCTGATAACTCAGCGGCTTCGTCGCGTAGACGATTCCCTCGGCCACGCCGCGCATCGGGGAGATAAAGCATTCCTCGGTAGGGATGTTGGGGTTGAAGAAAATGCCCTGCAGGCTCGTCTCACCGCCGCCGCAGAATTGCGCCTCGGGAATCATGCCGACGGTGAAGTCGGTGCCGTTGGAGGACTTGTAGCGCAGTTCCCGGATGTGCAGATTGTTGAGATATTCGCAGCGATCGTTCAGATCCTTGTTGTGGTCGTTCCATGCCTGGATGGGATCGCCCGTTACGCGCGAGGTCTTCAAAATGGCGTCCCACAGCTTTTCCACGGCCTGCGACGCACGCAGTTCCGGGAAGAGTTTCTTGGCCCACTTTTCGCCCGGCACAGCGGCGATACACCACTGATACTTGTTCTCGATCTGGTCGCGGTAGCCCTTGACAATGGGATACTTGGCCTGCTGGGCCTTGGCCATTTTCTCCTGGTTCACACCGCGCAGACCGTCGGGATCCTCGCTGATGAGGTAGATGCGGCAGGGAATGGTGTCAACATAGTGCTGCCAGCGGGCTTCTTCATAATTATCAAGCGTAGAGAGCGTCTTGAGCGAACGGTAGCGCACATGCAGCTTCGTAAGCGGTTGATAACTCCAGTCAACGACGACCTTTTTTGCTTTCAGCTTATAGCATTCGTCAACGAGCATCGCCACAAATTCCGGCTGGTCAAGTTCGGCCGTGATAAAGACCTCCTGTCCCTTCTGAACATTTGCACCGACCTTGGCGATGAGTTTTGCGTATTCCCGCAGGACTGTTTTTTTCATAAAAAAGCCTCCATTGCTTTTGTTTTTATCGAATTTGCCCTCATAGTTTATCACAGATTATCCGCGTTGAAAAGACATCCGGTGAAAATTCGCCCTTGCGGGCCTGCGCCGGGCGCGGTATACTGAAAGAAAACGACACATGGAGGGTTCTTTCATGCTTACCGAACAGCTTTTCGACTTTCTTGCCGCCAGCCCCAGCTGCTACCATGCCGTGCAGGCGCTCGCGGAGCGGCTGGAAAGAAACGGCTATACGCAGCTGCGGGAACAGGACGCGTGGGCGCTGACGCCGGGTGGGAAATACTTCGTCACGCGCAACGGCTCGTCGCTCCTGTCCTTCCGCATCCCGCAGAGTGCGCCCGCGGGCTTCCTGATGGCCGCCGCGCATACTGACTCCCCTACCTTCAAGATCAAGCACAACCCGGAGAAAAAGTCCGGCCCGTATGTGCAGCTGTCAACAGAAAAATACGGCGGCATGCTCATGGGCACATGGTTTGACCGGCCGCTTTCCGTTGCGGGCCGCATCGTGACGGCGAAGGACGGAAAGCTGGAGACAAAGTTGGTCGATGTAGACCGCGATCTGGCCGTGATCCCCTCTGTCGCCATCCACATGAACCGCGCCGCAAACGAGGGCTTCAAGTTCATGGCAAACATTGACACACTCCCGCTCTATGGCATGCAGGAATCCTCCGGCAGCTTCCGCAGCGTCGTGGCCAAGGCTGCGGGCGTGCAGGAGGACGAGGTGCTCGGAGAAGACCTGAGTCTGTATGTGCGCACACGCGGCACTTGCCTCGGCGCGAAAAACGAGTTTATTCTCGCCCCGCGGCTGGACGATCTCGGCTGCGTGTTCGGTCTGCTCGAGGGCTTTCTGGCCGCGAAGGCCTCTGGCAGCGTGCCGGTCTTCTGCGCGTTCGACAATGAGGAGGTCGGCAGCGAGACGAAGCAGGGCGCAGCGTCGAGTTTGCTTTCCGATACGCTCCGGCGCATCGCGCTTGCGCTGGGTCTGAACGAGGAAGGGTATCTGCGCATGCTTGCACAGAGTTTCCTTGTCTCGGCGGACAACGCCCACGGCGTGCACCCGAACCACCCGGAATACGCCGACATGACCAATACGCCGCGCCTGAACGGCGGCGTCGTCATCAAATTCAACGCCAACCAGCGCTACACGACCGATGGCGTCTCCTGCGCGCTGTTCACAGCAGTCTGCCGTGAGGCGGGCGCCCCCGTGCAGGTCTACGCGAACCGCTCCGACATGCCGGGCGGCTCGACGCTCGGCTCCATCGCCACAACGAAAGTCTCCGTCCCGAGCGTGGACATCGGCCTTGCGCAGCTGGCCATGCACTCGTGCTATGAGACGGCCGCAGTGTCAGACGCCATCGACTTAGAAACCGCCATGGCCGCCTACTACGGCTCGACACTGGAAGCAACGGAGAGCGGCTTTTCCATCCTGTAAAAAGCCCAGATTGGCAAACTGCCCAAAAACTATTATCCAAAATTGTAGAAACCAACCATTGCGTGTTCTTGCAGAATATGGTAACATTTATTTATCCAGGTGGATTCTGTCTACTCCACATAATAGACAGAATACCGCTAAAATAAAGGAGGATAAACCCGTCTGACGCACGGTGCGGCAGTGTGGAGACCTGTCGTAATGCATCTGCTGTTTTACCCGGCAGATCGCGAGGGCATACATTGAGAATTCAGTATGTCCGGAGTCAGAAAACAATGGCAAGTGTAACCCTGAAGAACATCAAGAAAGTCTACCCCTTTAACGGCGACGACGCCAAGAAGAAAAAGAAGAAGAAAGGTGAAGAACCCGCTAAGAAGACCAATCTTCAGATCACCGACGAAGGCGTTGTCGCTGTGCAGGCCTTCAATCTGGACATCAAGGACAAGGAATTCATCGTCCTGGTCGGCCCCTCCGGCTGCGGTAAGTCCACCACCCTGCGTATGATCGCCGGTCTGGAAGAGATCTCCGAAGGCGAACTGTACATCGGCGACCGTCTGGTCAACGACGTTGCCCCCAAGGACCGCGATATCGCCATGGTTTTCCAGAACTACGCTCTGTACCCCCACATGACCGTTTACGAGAACATGGCTTTCGCTCTGAAGCTGCGTCATGCTCCCAAGGACGAGATCGACAAGAAGGTCAAGGAAGCTGCTGAGATCCTGGACATCACCCAGTATCTGGGCCGTAAGCCCAAGGCTCTGTCCGGCGGTCAGCGTCAGCGTGTTGCCATCGGCCGCGCCATCGTTCGTGACCCTCAGGTCATGCTGATGGATGAGCCCCTGTCCAATCTGGACGCCAAGCTGCGTAACCAGATGCGTGCTGAGATCATTAAGCTGCGCGAGAAGATCGACACCACCTTCATCTACGTTACCCACGACCAGGTCGAGGCTATGACGCTGGGCGACCGTATCGTCATCATGCGCGACGGCTTCATCCAGCAGATCGGCACCCCGCAGGAGGTTTTCAACCATCCGGCAAACCTCTTCGTCGCAGGCTTCATCGGCACGCCGCAGATGAACTTCTTCGATGCAACGCTTTCCAAGAAGGGTGACAAGTACGTCGCAACCGTACAGGGCAAGGACTTTGAACTGCCCGCTAACAAGCAGGAAGCGCTCAAGAAGATGGACAGAGTCCCCACCGATATCATCGCCGGTGTCCGCCCGGTTCATATCCACCTGTCCCAGGACGGCATCGACGCTATGGTTGATGTCTCCGAGTTGATGGGCTCCGAACTGCATCTGCATGTTAACTCCAACGGCAAGGATGTTGTCATCGTCGTCCCGACGACCGATATCGACCTCGACGCTGTCCACGGCAGCCACAAGCCCGTAAAGTACAGCTTCAAGCCTGAACTGATGCACTTCTTCGACAAGGAAACCGAGAAGAACATTTTCTGATTCAGAATGACAAAAAGAACCGCCCGCCGGAATTTGCTGCCCCCTGACAGGGGTAACAACGGCGGCGGGGATTACCCGGCTGGTGTTTCAGGCACCAGCCGGGTTTTCCATTGGCGTATAACTGGGAATAGTTCAGGACACTTTCGGGATTTCTTTATGTTGCTCCGGTTTTGCTGTTTGTCTGTTCTCCATGCACCCAATGTCGGCGTAGTGAATTTCCACCGTCTGTGGTGCGTGTTTGGACCATTTTACTTCCTTTTCATGCACCACAATTTTCTGAATGAAGAGCCGCAGCAGCTCCGGTGTCAGCGCTTGAATATCCGTGTATCGCTTTGCTTTGTCGAGGAAGGCTGCCGTATTGCTTACCGTCTCTTTCAGCCGCTGGATTTCCGATTCTCGCTGCGGAAGAGCTTCTGTCAGCTTTGCCTGTTCGTCCGTGTAACTGGCAACGAGCATCTGGAACTGTTCTGCCGTGATGCGCCCCAGTACGCTTTCTTCATAGAGCTTCTTAAAAATCGCATCCAGCTCGGCTTTGCGTTTCTGCATGGCCGATTTCTCTTTTTCCAGCTTGCGGATCTCTTTTTGAAGCTCTGCGGACTGTTTGCTGTTTAGGTATTCGGCAAATTCCTGCGGATGCTCTCTGGCTTCCGCCGTCACCCGACGCAGATCCTCCAGCACGATCTCATCGAGGATGCATTCTCGGATATAATGGGCTGTGCAGGCTTCACCATCCTTTTTGTAGGTACGACAGGTGAAGTGGTTGTAGTCGGCGGACATCGTATGCGCCCGGTGGAGTACCATTGCTTTGCCACAATCAGCACAAACTACCAGTCCGGAATACTTGTTCTGCTCATTCATCTTTGTGGGGCGGCGTTTGTTTTTACGCACCCGCTGTACAATATCCCAGACCTCTTTGCTAATGATGGCAGGATGCGTATTTTCAAACACGAGGCATTCTTCCCTTGGGTGTTCCATTTTGCGCTTGTCCTTATAGGATTTGGTGCTGAAACGGTAGTTCACAGTGTTGCCTATGTAGATCTCATTTTCCAGCATGTCGGCTACCGTATCCCCAGACCAGTGATATGGGCGCTGGGTATCCAATCCTGTATGGGCCATGCCGTATTTGATATAGGCGTACATGGTGGGTGTTAACACCTTTTCTTTTGTCAGGCTCGTTGCAATCCGGCTGGGGCCATTGCCCGCGGCACACAGGGCGAAGATTCCGTTTCACAACGGCAGCGGCTTCCTCGTCTATGAGCAGCTTCTTGGTCTCCAGGTCTTTGACATATCCATAGGGAGCGCGCGTCCCAAGCCGCTCGCCGCGCTCCGCTTTGGATTTCTGAACTGCGCGGATTTTCCGGCTGGTGTCCCGAATAAACCACTCGTTGAACAAATTTTTGAACGGCATGAGGTCATTGCTCTCGCTGCTGTCAGTGTCTACATTGTCATTGATAGCGATGTAGCGTACGCCGAACATGGGAAAGCGTTCCTCAATGTAGAGACCGGTATGAAGTTGGTTACGTCCCAGTCTGGAAAGGTCCTTGGTGACGATGATTCCAATCTCACCGTTCTCCATGTCGGAAATCATCTGCTGAAATGCGGGCCTTTGGAAATTTCCACCGGAAAAACCGTCATCCACATAGAAGCAGGGATTGGGAAAGTGATGGTCTTCTGCAAACTTTTGCAGGATATTTTTCTGATTCTGAATGCTGTTGGAATCGCCCTCCAGGCCGTCATCCTGGCTGAGACGGCAGTACAGGGCGGTTTTCTTCAGGTTTGACATTGTCTCTCGTCCTCCTTTGGGTCAAACCGTTCAGAGCATTGTGATACCACAATACCCTGAACGGCCTGAAATGTCCAGCCCTTTAGGCACACATCTTTCCCTGCTGAAACTCCAGTTCCGCCAATGCCTTCAGCTTGTCCGCCGGGGTCTCGGTTCCCTGTTTCGGGAACACAGAAACCACCCGGATCATTCGTCCGCAGGAGATCTGAAAGCGTTCCGTGCGGATGAACTCGTCCTCATGTGATTTGCTTGTGATAGGCGGCACCTCTTTCTTCTTATTCGGGGGGACTGCGGCGTTTCCTGCCCCACACGGGCGTTCTCCCACTCTGGCAGGCATGGTTCGCCCGGGAGGTAAGAGAAGGCCACACGGGGCAACACAGGGCCAGCATGGGGCACCGCCTGACCGCTTTCGGCAATGTTTCCCAAAGCGGTTCTCTGCTTCTGCGCCGCACCCCTCATTGTCCTACCCGAAAAAACAGCGTGGTGAATAACCAGAAATTAAAAAATTCTACAAAAAATTTGATGGTGCAGGGTGTTTCATTGACCCCCTGCCGCCGAAATTGAGGGTGTCTGCCAGACACCCTCATCGCAGAAAATCCATGCAAAAAATTGGAGGACAGACCCTTGCAAAGTCTGTCCGCTGATGGTAACATGCCACAAATCGCAGAAGGAGGCATGGAACATGATGTATGCTTTTTTGATGATGGCAATGACACTGCTGGGCGGGATCGTCCGTCTGGCACAGGCTCTGCGGCTGTCTGTGCCGCTGCTGTACGGCGCACTGGTGATCACGGTGTTTCGCCCGTGGTATCTGACGCACACTGCATTGGCAGATGGCATTTTCTTTGTACTGGTGGGCCTCGTGGCACTGTCCTGGGTGGTGTCCCTGATCCGTGTGGTGAGAGAAATGGTAGTGTGACGATAAGGTTTGGCAAGATTGCCAAACCTTACTTTCTGACAACCTTGTTAAAAAGCAACAACGGGTTCGGTGAATTCACCGAACCCGTTGTTTCATATAAACCGCTTTTGACAAGATTGTCAGAAGCGGTATTGAGATTGGTGAGGAAGGGTTGACAATATTGTCAACCCTTCCTCACTTCATGCCGCTTCCATTTTCATGAGTTTCCCTTTCAAGGCCGGGTTTGGCAACCTTGCCAAACCCGATTTTACATACTTACATTCCGGCAATTCTGCCGAAAAGTTTCCGCCCGCAGGCGGCATGGGGGACTGGGGCGAGCCCCAGCAAGCGCGTTTGTCATACAAATGCTATGCTTGCGTCAATGCCGCCTCCTATGGCGACGAGGCCCTCTGCACAGACCTGCATGCCCCCACTTGTCAAAGCGCCGGAATAAGCAGAAAAGACTTGAACCACCGCCCCACCAGAGTTAACATCACCGCCAACAGGTTCTCGGAGGGAGGTGCCTGCGGTTGGTGGCAGCCTTACAATATGTTTGCTGAAAACATTTGAAGGAGGCTGATTTTGATGGAATATGGTTATGCGAGAGTTTCCACGAAAGAACAGAACGAACAACGGCAGATCATTGCGCTGGAAGAGTTTGGACTGAATTTGAGGCAAATTTTCATAGACAAGCAGTCCGGCAAGAATTTTGAGCGTGCGAATTACCAACGGTTAACTCGCAGGTTGAAAGAGGGTGATACCCTTGTGGTCAAGAGCATTGACCGGCTGGGTCGGAATTACAACGAAATTCTGGAGCAATGGCGGATCATCACCAAGGAGAAGGGCGCAGCCATCGTGGTGCTGGATATGCCCCTGCTGGATACCCGGAAGAACCGAGATCTCACCGGGACCCTGATCGCCGACATTGTCCTGCAGCTGCTCAGCTATGTGGCCCAGACAGAGCGGGAGTTCATCCGGCAGCGACAGGCGGAGGGCATCGCCGTGGTGAAAGCGCAGGGCGTGCGTTTTGGGCGTCCGCCGCTGGCGCAGCCGAAGGAGTTCCCCGCCGTGCATCTGGCGTGGCTGAAAAAGGAGATCTCCGCGCGGGAGG
>ERZ772881.2407-NODE-2407-length-13651-cov-9.995955_pt1 | contig 13651 bp, 10 predicted proteins | sample MGYA00580581_ERZ772881 | MGnify/ENA primary metagenome ERZ772881 (study PRJEB29015, sample SAMEA2737668) | human gut metagenome | biome: human gut; feature: human-associated habitat; material: faeces | place: China | collected 2012 ...
CAGTTTGCGGCGGGATAGTCGCGTTTGCCCATGCCGTACCCTTGGGAAAGTATTGTCATTAACGGCATTGCGGTGAATTCATGAACGAAATGCTTTAACAGTGCCGCTCCGGTCGGAGTGCAGAGTTCGCCTTTTATATCGCCCGCATAAACAGGAACGCCGTGAAGAATGAAGGCTGTTGCCGGTGCGGGAACGGGAAGAATCCCGTGCGCACAATGCACATGCCCGCTGCCCGTGCGAACGGGGGAGGCGGCAATGCGTTCCGGTGCGAGCATTTCGATCAGCGCGCAGCAGGAAACAATATCTGCAACGGCATCAAGCGCACCGACCTCGTGAAAATGCACAAGCTCAACGGGAACGCCGTGGGCATGACTCTCCGCTTCTGCAATCAGTTTGTAAACAGCAAGGGAATGCTCCTTCACTGCATCGGACACGGGCAGCGCACGGATAATGTGTTCAATTTCGTGCAGCCCGCTGTGAGAATGGTGATGCTCGTGTTCATGACTGTGCTCATGGCAATGCTCATGCTCGTGTTCATGCTCATGTTCATGTTCGTGCTCATGACAATGCTCGTGCTCGTGCTCATGCTCATGGCAATGCTCATGCTCATGGCAATGCTCATGTTCGTGAAGGTGTTCATGTTCGTGTGTAGGCTTTATTTTTAACTACCAAACTTTTTCGGAAGTTTTTTTTATTTTTTTTCTTTTTACTCATTTCTCAGGCTCTCTATGCGAAAGGGAAAGAATGTATAAAAGAAAAACAAAGGCCGTTTTCTTTGCGAATCGGACTGCAAAGATAAGAACTTTATTTATTATCCTCCAAAACTTTTCGGAAGTTTTTTTGTTCTTTTCTTTAAGCACAATTTCGCTTTTTCACTATGTCAATTCTGCAAGGCTTTCTTCTCTTGGAAAGCGGGTGCAAAAGTACACCCTTTTCGTATACAATCCAAATATATTAAACTCTTTTTTCGAAGTTTTTTTGAAAGAATCTGCTAAAGCGCTGAAGGATAATGATGTTGTAGAACATATTTTTGATAGGATTAGGAAAGTGTGAGGACGGATAAGGAAGTGAGGGTAATAGTAGAGCATTGAGAGAGGCGCTTAGAAAAGCATAGCTTTAGAGAACGTAAAGCTATGCTTTAGCACTCGTAAAGCACCGCTTTAGGGATCAGTCTGAAAATTGGGGGATTTGATTCAGAGCAATCATATTCTTAACAAAATAGATTCATTCCGGTGTGAAAATGAACTAAACTGTGCAGTTCTGACTCATTCGATAGCGGAATACTGCGTAACTTACCTCTTTTTTTATAAATAAAGTATCATCAATGCCACTATAAGATTATTGCCATTCATCGCTTTCACCTGATTCTTGAAATGCCGATGAATAAGGCTATAGCGGGTGAAAGCGAGGGGTGAAATCAGGTGAAACAGAACATTATCGGTTTCACCTTGGCTTTTCAAAATATCCTTTGAGCTAAAACCAATATCATTATAGCTAATCCGGATATCATTATAGCTAATGAAAATATGCTTATAGCAAATCCATTGTCAGGTATTAATAGATGAACTGTCAGATGTTAATAGCTTAGTTGTCAGGTGTTAATACCTTGGTTCTCATCTGTTAATACTTGAATTGGTACATCTGTAGATTCAACAGATTGGATCTATATACTCACCGTATTGCATCTATATGTCCATCACGGTGGCTATATATATTCATCACGGTGGCTATATATGTCCATCACGATGGCTATATATGTCCAGCAATCGGTATAAATAAATTCAAAAGGTGAAAGCGATAATGGAAGCCTTCACCTGTTTTTTTCCTACGCTTTCACCCGCTATCTCCTTATTCATCGATGTTTCAGTTATAAGGTGAAACGGGTGAAACTTATGAATCCAAAGTTCATGTTATACTTATGCAAATCAGTAATTGAAAACAAAATCTCATTCATTCCAATATAGAATTGAATTAAATTTTAAGGATGTGATTGCACTGAATCAAATCCCCAAGAATTACAACTGAGCCAGCTTTAGCATTGACAAATCACTGCATTGTTTATAACGGGCGGGTACAGAAGGGACACTTTTCAGGGAGCCCCTTCACACACACCCGCGCGCACGTACTAAAATAGTCTCTTCATCATCTACATTGATAAACACTATGCATTGGGGCAGGCGTTTCAGTCAGGCGAGTGCAGTATTTTCCTTTATCCCATGCCGACTGCCATACCTATGTGCGGGTGAAACCTGCTCTCAATTTGCCAAAGAAGAAATTCTCATCAACATTCATCAGATGGCTAATTTCTGTAAGGGCAAGGAATAACAGAATATGCGTGGCTTGGCAGTAGAGAGATTCACAAGTTGAAGTGCAGTCTTAAAGTCGGCGAAAGAATGATTATATTCTGGCAGCACTTCTTCATCGTCGTAGTAAAAGCATCTTCTTCGCCGTACTCTCCTTCTTCTCCCCACGTTTCATCATTTTCCACCTTTTTATACGCGCGCACGTGTGTGAGAAATTATTATGGTGTCCCTACTGTCCCCTTTGCCCCCGCCTCACTGTTCATAACTTTGTTTTTTGCATAGGGGAACGCCTGCAGTTTCAGCGAGACAGAAGTATAATTGCTCCTTTCGCCGCCTTGAAATCAAGAGTTGTTATAGCATTGGAGCCCATACAGAATCTTTGTTCGGTTCATCTATACCCTCTTTATGCAAGTACATTACAGACTTTTAATTACCAACCAGTCTCATCCCAACCGGCAGCAAAATACCATTGTAATGTTCGATAAAAATTATTTATTTTTGAATCAAAGCTTCCACGAGGTATATAAGTGGACAGCCCTTCCGCCTTTTCCATGGAAAACATACTATAAGTAATTCCCGAATAATTTTTCGGTGTAGTTTTCCTATAAATTACAGCCTCATCAAAAGCTTGACGCCACGACTGATAATCAGCATTATCTTTTCCTCCTGTTAAATTTTGAATCAAATTATCAAAATCATAATTTGCTTTATCACTGCTAAAATCATAAAGCTGTATATCATCACGCTGCACCACTCCCGCATCTTGAATATATTTAGGAATAATAGTTTTAACAACCATAGCTAAATGATCCAAAGCAGCACTATTAATTACAGATGTTGCAACTCCTCCCGTCCAATTTGTATTAACCGATGGTACCTTGCCAGTATAAAATTTTTCATAATAATTGAAATAAGCACTAGCTATATTTATAGCCAAATTATTCTCTGTAAACATCTCCGGCACAACTACACTATAAGGGGCCCCAGGACCAGGAATTTCAGTTGGTGAACCAATAAAATATTCAGTACAATCACGTAGTTCATAAGCTACCTCCACAGCCTGCATCGAACATGAATCAAACAGAATAAATTTCAAAGGTCTAGGAAAAGAAGATAACAATACATCATGAAAATCCGGAATATTCATTTGAGTTCTACGATAGTACCCGATTGAACGAGAATTCGCATCATTGGTAGCCGGCACCCATGAAGAACTATGAGATAAAAACACAAAACCATAACTATCTGCCGGGAAATAACTTACCGTTTGAGAAATAACAGAAGACATAACCTCTTTAGCCAAAGGATTCTGTTCCGAATAGGTAAAAAGAGTGTCTGCTACCACTTTTCCATTCTGTTTTTTTAATGAAACAAGACGAGGAACATCATTAACCATTTCACTATAAACAACTAAATTACATTTTGAATAATCCACCTCTTTCATACCCTCTTTCATATCTTCAAAATTGGTTTTAAAGAGATCAGATAATTCATTAACGCCATTATCACCTACAATATATACCAACACAGTGCGCCCAACTTGTTCACGCGGTTGAGGTATAATAGGACCTTCTTCATCATCGTGACAAGCTGCCACCAACATTACAACACAGAACAAAAGCGATAATATTTTAATCTTTTTCATAATATTCCTCATTTATAATAGGGACAAAGATAAAAAAATAAGAGATGCAAACCTGCATCTCTTATTATATTAACAATTAAGTTATTGTTTATTACTCTTCCGGTTTCGTAAAGCGGAATTTATCTGAATCAATCCGCGATACCGTCATTCTATTATTCTTCTTATATTTATTCAGAATCTTCGTTGCTTCTTTTTCCAACTTCTTTCTGTTTTCCGAGAAGTAAATCATACATGTACTATTCTGCTGCAGTTGGTTATCCTCCAGATAATTTTTCAACTGATAACTATATAATTCACGATGAGCCAAGAACCCTTCTTTGCTAACCTTCGCACTATCTAATATCTGAATATCCGTGAAATAGACTACCGTATCCGTAAATGAAGCAGAAATTCCAAAAGCATAAACCGGTTTAGAATGGTCTTTTTTCAGAGAAAAAGCGGAGCACATGGTAAACACAAGTGCAATTGCAAATAGTATTTTTACGTATTTCATATCATATAATTTTTAACTTCGCAAAGGTAACAAAAAAGAGGAGACTACCTCGATTTATCTCAAATAAATAGCATTTCTTAATCATAAATCCATAACAATACAGGTTTCTTTTCTGCCTTGAGCAGCCTGTCAACCTTCCTCATCACCTCATCAGATATCACAGGACACCCCTGACTGATTCCTAATGGAAGATGCAAAGGATACACCTCCGTTTCCGGCATCGGAGTATAAGAATGTAACACGATATACCGTTTGAAAGCATTGTTATTCGTTGCTTCCAATCCATGCAATTTATAATGAACATTAATCCCCCACTTACTATACGACCGTATCCCTACTTTATATTTTCCTAAAGAAGAGCAATAACTACCTTCCACATTACTGAATACAGGCTTGGACAGCGTACTGTTTTTCCCGTATCCATGCGCACAAAGACTTGCATACTTCACAGAATCTCCCTTGAAATCCCATACAAAGAAACGCCTTTTACCGGAATGAATACTGAAATCTACCAGAAAGCAATAATTTGTATTATACCCGTTCTTATCACAATAAGCCTTTCCCGCCTGCGCTTTTTCACGCAAACGTTGCTCTATTTTAACAGGCACCGTGTCAGAAGACAATGTCGCATATCTTGCGTATGCCATCACCCCTGCTCCCAAAGCAACCAGAACAAATGATATTAGAACAAATTTCTTCATAAAACTCACATAGCACAAGATTAAATTATAGAATAGGACTTATATAAAAAGTCGCATAAGTACATTCTTCTACATGAAAAGTGCGACTTATGCGACTCAAATTCTTTTTTTCAGAAACTGATATTCCTTACTTATCCCAAGTAAGATTTGAGCAATTTACTACGATTACTTTGTCTAAGTCTTCTAATTGCTTTTTCTTTAATCTGACGAACGCGCTCACGTGTGAGGCCAAATTTATCGCCGATTTCTTCTAATGTCATTTCTTGTTGTCCGATACCGAAAAACATCTGAATGATTTCTTTTTCTCTATCGGTTAACGTAGAAAGAGCTCTATCAATTTCCCTCGCAAGAGACTCATTAACCAGAGAGCGGTCCGCCATAGGCGAATCATCGTTAACCAACACATCCAACAGGCTGTTATCCTCTCCTTCCACAAAAGGTGCATCCACCGAAATATGACGGCCGGATACCTTCAGCGTATCAGAGATTTTATCAACCGGAATTTCCAGTTCGTCTGCCAACTCCTCGGGAGACGGACGCCGCTCGTTTTCCTGTTCAAACTTCGAGAAGGCTTTGCTGATCTTATTCAGCGAACCTACCTGATTCAACGGGAGACGAACAATACGCGACTGCTCTGCCAATGCTTGCAGAATAGACTGGCGAATCCACCATACAGCGTAGCTAATGAACTTAAATCCACGTGTCTCATCAAATTTCTCGGCAGCCTTAATCAGTCCTAAATTGCCTTCATTAATCAAGTCAGGCAAACTCAAACCCTGGTTCTGGTACTGTTTAGCCACAGATACGACGAAACGAAGATTGGCACGTGTCAATTTTTCCAATGCTACACGGTCACCCTTACGAATGCGTTGAGCGAGTTCCACTTCTTCCTCGACAGTAATCAGGTCTTCACGGCCGATTTCCTGCAAATACTTATCAAGAGAAGCGCTCTCTCTGTTAGTGATACTTTTGGTAATCTTTAGTTGTCTCATTCTTTAAAAACAGATTTGGAGTGCAAAGTTACGACAAATAATTTGTTAACATACAAAATTAAGTAACTTTTACACTATATTTTTCAACTAATAAAACAAAAAGAGATGCCGACAAGTTGATTGGCGGCATCCTTTTTCTATTTCATTAGCTTATCCTATAATCTTCTTACCTTATTTTATATATTACTCTTGAGTAAGATCGACAGCGAAGTATCCGCGTTTACCGGATGGGAACACACCGGTCAGGAACAATACCTGATTCGGAGACTTAACAGCAGCTTTCATCACTTCTTCCAGATCGCTGACTTTGCGCATCGGCTGGTCATTAGCTTTTAGGATAATGAAACCTTTACGAACTCCTGCATCTGACATCTTACCGGAAGAAACTCCTGTCACTTGCAAACCGTAACCCAGATTCAATTGTTTCTTCAAATCATCCGGCAATTCTTTGAAAGCAGCTCCCAAGATTTCCATGCCTGCATCTTTCACGATTTTGGTAGTACCTTGTTCGTTCTTCAACGTTACTTCAACGGTCTTTTCCTTCTTATCGCGCATCAGTTTCACTTTCACTTTATCACCCGGACGATGTTTCGCAAGAGCTTCCTGCAAGTCGGCCATATTGGATACTTTCTTATTATCCACACCGATAATTACGTCGTCCACTTTGATGTCAGCTCCTGCAGCAGAACCATTCTCTACGATTTCAGAAACCCACACTCCTTCTACAACACCCAGTTCTTTAGCTTTATCTGCCAGTGTCTTACCGGATTTATCAATCGGTTGACGGTCGTCCATCAAACTGCTACCGATAGAACCACCACGAATACCGAGCAATGCACGTTGTACTGTTCCGTATTGTTTCAGGTCGGCAATTACCTTCGTCATAATGCTGGTCGGGATAGCGAAACCATATCCTGCATAAGCACCTGTCGGAGAAGAAAGCACCGAATTGATACCTACCAGTTCACCTTTGGCATTTACCAGCGCACCGCCACTATTCCCCTGATTGATAGCAGCATCCGTTTGGATGAATGATTCTATACCACCATTATATACACCCAGAGAACGGGCTTTCGCACTTACGATACCGGCAGTTACAGTAGAGTTCAGATTGAACGGGTTACCTACCGCCAATACCCACTCTCCTACTTTCAACGCTTCGGAGTCTCCTACCGGAATAGTCGGGAAATCATCACCTTCTATTTTTACCAATGCAAGGTCGGTGCTGGGGTCAGTACCAATCACGCGTCCTTTAAACTCACGGTTATCATTCAGTTTCACACTGATTTCATCCGCACCTTCAATCACGTGATTATTCGTTACGATATATCCATCTTTCGAGATGATTACTCCCGAACCAAAACCTACACGAGGTTGAGACTGTACCTGACGCTGCTGTCCGCGTCCATCACCAAAAAAGAAATCGAAGATGTCCGGCGCTTGCTGAACAGTTCTTGTTTTAGCTTCTTGAGTAGACCTTATATGTACGACAGCATGAAGCGAATTCTCCGCAGCCTGAGTCAGGTCAACAGGTTGAGCGTTCACAGCGTCAAAAGCAGCCAATTTGACATTGGGATTCTGCTTGAACATCTCATTAAAAGATGTCTCTTTAGCAGCTTCGTTAGATTGCAACAATTTGTAAGTTGTCAATCCTGCAACTCCTGAGCTAAGAAGAATGATTGCTCCTACTCCCAGAATGTTCTTTGTTGTCTGTTTCATGATTTATAATTCTTTAAATTGTTAATATTCGACATTGTTTTAACTTTTACGACGTTAAAATAATAACAAATATCGTTCACTTATTCTACTTGTCACTCTTTTTTGTCCACTTTTAACAGAGAATATTTGGAGCTTAACAGCGGTTAACGACAGCACCTGACAAATTTACATTCGTTGTATGTCAGATGGCTTTAACACTCTGACATTCATTCAGTAAAGTCAGATTTTCATGACACCGATTCCGGGCAAATCATTTAAGGTGATCTTTCCATTCACCACTTCTACCCCTTTAAATCGATCATTAGAAATAAGCAAGTTACCATCCAGGTCGGCAAAATCGACTAATGGCGAGAACTGTGAAGCTGCAGAAATAGCACACGAGGTCTCTGTCATACAACCCACCATCACACGCATACCGAGCGCATGCGCCAATGTTACCATCTTCCATGCTTCACGCATACCGGTACATTTCATCAGCTTAATATTAATTCCCGTGAAAGCGTCTTTCAAAGCAGCTACATCTCCCAAACGCTGCAACGATTCATCTGCAAATATCGGCAATGGACTTTGTTGCGTTATCCAGGCAATGTCGTCTAGCTTCTCCTTCGGCATAGGCTGTTCTATCATCACAATGCCTTTTTCTTTCAGCCAATGAATCATATCAAGCGCGTATTGACGGTCTTTCCAGCCTTGGTTGGCATCTATCGCTATCGGTAGATTCGTTACCGAGCGGATGGTTTCAATCATCTCCTTATCATTGTCCCGTCCCAGCTTTACCTTTAATATATTAAACTGATCGGCGCACTCTTTTGTTTTCTCCCGTACTACATCCGGTGTATCAATACCTATCGTGAAGGTGGTAGAAGGCGTCTTTTCTTTGTTCAATCCCCATATTTTATACCAGGGAGCATCCAACAGTTTTCCCACCAAATCATGAAGGGCGATATCTACCGCAGCTTTCGCCGCCGTGTCTTTTGGCGAGAGGCTGTCAACGTATGACAAAATGTCATCTAGCTGAAAAGGATCACTAAACTGTTCCAGATTCACTTTCCCCAGAAAACTCATTACCGATTCTACCGTCTCTCCCAAATAAGGAGGCATAGAGGCCTCTCCGTACCCCGTTATCCCTTCATATTCTATTTCCACCTGTACATCAGGAGTCATTGTGCGTGAATATGTGGCAACCGTAAACACATGCTTCAACTTCAATTCATAAGGGAAAAAGCTCATTTTCATCTTTCCTCCCAAACCGAGCTTATTTATATAGACGTTAGAAAGCGATGATTCTCCGGCTAATGTCTGACGGACAACCAACCCTGAACCCAAAGCAGCCAAAGTCGCTGTTTTCAAAAAATCTCTTCTGTTCTGCATGCTTTAATAGATGATAAATTACAAATGATAGGTGATAAATGACAGGTGACAGATAATAGATGATAGATATTTATACAAAATACTCACAATAACTATCAAACATCATTTATCAACTATTTATAATAAGGATTATTATCCGTAGTATTCATTCCCTTCTCCTTATTAATATAAGGCAGGAAGCGAACGGCAAAAAGCAGACGTTTCGTGTTGAACTCGTCATAGTTCTTATCCGCGGGGTTCATACTACTGATGTGTACATCGCCCAAAGCGTGGATAAACTGTTTATTACCAAGGTAAATACCAACGTGAGAGATTCCTTCTTTACGCTCCGCAGTTGCTTTACGGCCGAAAAACACTAAATCCCCCCGTTGTACATTGGCAAAATCAGGAGCAATCTCAATATGTTCGCCCACATAAGCCTGTTGAGACGCATCTCTCGGAATAATAATATCATGCATAAAAAGCACGGTACGTACCAAGCCGCTACAATCTACTCCTTTGGAAGAGGTTCCTGCCCACAGATAAGGAACTCCCATCATCGAATAAGCAGTCGCAATGATACTTTCAACATCTTGTTTCAATGAGGCCCTCCATTTTGTTTCCGGTTGAGAAATAGATTTAGAAATGTATGCTTTCCGACCGTCGGGATAAGATACTTTGTAGAAATGCCCCTTGCTTCCCTCCCACTTCAGACGATTGCCTGCAACCACGTCGGACACAGGTTGAGAACTTTCATCCGGTTTTTCATACGCAAATCCGTAGTGCGAAGTAACCACTATCTTTTCCGCCCGGTTCCACTCATCATAACGTTCCTTCGACATGGGGGTAATCACCATCCGGTGTACCCATCCGGTATAATCATCCGGCGTTTGTATCTCGTACCAACCGGTATATTGAAGTACTTTGACCGGCATCCCCAACAATGCCTGCGTACTCATGCCGGAAGTAAATTTGCCTTCTTCGCGCAAATTACAAACAGAGATATGTACTACCCCATAAGCTGAATCGGCAGGCATGGGACGTATTTCCTGTGCTTTCAGGCTGACTGCCGCAATCACCAGAAAACAAGAAAAAAGGAGGATATTCTTCTTCATTAAAATTCATTTTAATAATAGCAAAGATAGAAATTATTTCTATTTGTGGTACTTTCTTTGGCTAAAACAAAATAAATGACGTATTTTTGCAGTCTAAAGCAGTTGGCCGGTCTGTCGCGTGCACGTTTCGTGCAGGAGGAAAGTCCGGGCAACATAGAGCATCCTACTTCCTAACAGAAAGCTGTCCGTGAGGGTAGAGTAACGTAGAAGAAAATAACCGCCGCTCCTTTCGGGGAGAGGTAAGGGTGAGAAGGTGGGGTAAGAGCCCACCAGCCGCATGGTGACATGTCGGGCTGTACGTCTTAGGAGTTGTAAGGTCATGTAAACCGGCGTTATGAGAGTTGCTCGCTCCATGTCGGAGGGTAGACCGCTAAAGTGTCGTGGTGACACGCCACTCAGATAAATGACAGGCACCTTGTTTTATATAAGGTACAGAACTCGGCTTATAGGCTGACTGCTTTTTCTTTTAATTATCCGTTGAACTATGAAGAAGAAAATCACCGATATATGGAAGTTTCTTACGTATGACATCTGGCGCATTACGGAAGATGAAGTGACCCGAACCAAGTTCTCACTCTACAATATTATAAAGACCATCTATCTTTGTATCAACCGGTTTACCAAAGACCGGATGGCTAATAAAGCTTCCGCACTGACATATAGCACATTGCTCGCCATTGTACCGATACTTGCCATCCTGTTTGCCGTGGCACGCGGTTTTGGATTCGACAACCTGATGGAACATCAGTTCCGCAATGGTTTCGGAGGAAATATAGAAACAACAGAGGCCATTCTCTCATTTGTCAACTCCTATCTTTCACAAACCAAAGGAGGTATTTTCATTGGAGTTGGTTTGGTCATGTTGTTATGGACGGTTATCAATCTGGTCAGCAATATTGAAATCACCTTCAACCGTATTTGGGAAGTGAAAAAAGCACGGTCCATGTATCGCAAGATTACGGATTACTTTTCTATGTTCCTGTTGATGCCGATTCTAATCGTAGTGTCCGGAGGACTTTCTCTGTTTATGAGCACCATTCTCAAACAGATGGATGATTTCGTCCTGCTTGCTCCTATTATGAAATTCATGATACGGCTTATCCCTTTCGTCCTGACATGGCTGATGTTCACAGGGCTGTATATCTTCATGCCGAATACGAAAGTAAAATTCAAACACGCGCTCATTGCAGGCATTCTGGCGGGGTCTGCTTATCAAGCTTTTCAGTTCCTGTATATCAACAGCCAGTTGTGGGTGTCAAAGTACAACGCCATTTACGGTAGTTTTGCTGCACTTCCTTTATTTCTGCTTTGGTTGCAAATATCTTGGACAATCTGTTTATTCGGAGCCGAATTGACGTATGCCGGGCAGAACATCCGCAGTTTTAGTTTTGACCAGGACACCCGGAATATCAGCAGACGATACCGGGACTTTATATCCATCCTGATTATGTCACTCATAGCCAAACGGTTTGAGAAGAACGAGCCTCCCTATACGGCTGCAGAAATCTCGGAAGAGCATCAGATTCCCATCCGGCTAACCAATCAGGTACTTTATCAGTTGCAGGAAATAGAATTGATTCACGAAGTATTCACTGACGAAAAAAGCGAAGAAATCGGCTATCAGCCATCAATGGATATCAATCAATTGAATGTAGCCATCTTATTGGATCGTTTGGATACATACGGTTCCGAGAATTTCAAAATTGATAAAGACGAAGAATTCAACGACGAATGGAAAGTGCTGACCGAGTCCAGAGAAGAATACTATAAAAAAGCAAGTCAAGTATTACTGAAAGATTTATAAGGAAAAGGACGCAAGCAGTGCAACGATCTCGAAAATCAGACTTTACAACCTGATACTCTTATCTATAATAAGCCCAAAGCCAGCCTGAAAGGAGAAGACGCCCAACTGAAAGTGGCAGTAGACTATTTGCTGAAGGATTTGTCAAAAAAGAAATAAATACTACATTATTAATGCCGCTTATTCAGCGGAATTAATAATAAGTTATATATCAACACTTTAGAAGAAACACTTTTGGTTTTAAACAAACAGTCCGTTCCTTTAAAAGGAAAGCATCGTTGGTTTAAAAGGAACGGACTCTTCCTTTAAAACCAACGATGCTTTCTGTTATATGCTTATCCTAAAGAACTAAGAATATAATTATTTTTCAATCAATAACGGTTGTATGAAACCACCTTTTCTTTCGGCTTCCTCATCTTTTTGCGTTTTTCCTTTGCCGGATAGCCAATGACAATATCCAGCAATAAACGTTTGGAAGCAGGAATACCGGCAAGCTGTTTCATTTCTTTTTCATCAAACCAACCCAGAATACAAGAGCCCAGCCCTTCGGCTTCAGCCGCCAAAGCAATATGAGCAGCAACTATTCCAATGTCGATCAATGGAAAATGCTTGCCTTTCACCTTTCCACCAAGCAGAGAGGTAATATTAGCAGATTCCTCTACCACCAGAATATGCACGGGAGCATCTTTAGCAAACTTATTCATCCCCAAACCAGCAGCAGCTTTCCCCGCTTTTTGGGCCAGTTCCTTATCCGTGATGACTACAAACTTCCAAGGCTGCGCATTACAGGCCGAAGGCGCCAAACGAGCAGCTTCAAGTATCCGTTCCAACTTTTCCGGCTCCACCGGACGCTCCTTATCATACGAACGGTCGCTTTGACGAGCCTGTACCAATTGAAGAAAATCCATAAGATTGCGATTTTATGATTTACAATTTACGATTGAAATTCGCTTTTGCGACAGCCAACTATTTATACTGAATCATCCGGCTGATATACTTACCGATAATATCGAATTCAATATTTACCACACTGCCAATCTCAAACGTATGGAAGTTTGTATGCTCATACGTATAAGGAATGATAGCTACCTGGAAAGTATCATCGGTCGGATTACATACCGTCAGGCTAACACCGTTCACAGTTACCGAACCTTTATCCACCGTGATATATCCACGTTTCGCCATTTCCTTATCAAACGCATATTGGAAGGTAAAATACCAACTACCTTCCGCATCCTTAATATCAATACAAGTAGCGGTCTGGTCTACATGTCCCTGAACGATATGTCCGTCCAACCGGCCATTCATCATCATGCTACGCTCAACATTCACCTTATCCCCCACTTTCAGCAGACCGAGATTAGAGCGTTCCAATGTTTCTTTCATGGCAGTCACCGTATACGTATCATCTGTCAGAGTCACCACTGTCAGACACACACCATTGTGAGAAATACTCTGGTCGATTTTCAACTCATTCACAAACGAACACTTAAATGTAAAGTGTATATTCTCCTGGTCTTTCACCAGTGCTA
>ERZ772881.2419-NODE-2419-length-13609-cov-4.830456_pt1 | contig 13609 bp, 20 predicted proteins | sample MGYA00580581_ERZ772881 | MGnify/ENA primary metagenome ERZ772881 (study PRJEB29015, sample SAMEA2737668) | human gut metagenome | biome: human gut; feature: human-associated habitat; material: faeces | place: China | collected 2012 ...
GTCGGTTACTTCCACAGCGAAGAACTGTTGGAGAGCATGGTCGCCTTAAAAGAACAGGATTATGATAAATATGCTCGTAAAATGAAGAAGTATCTCAAATGGGAGTTAATTTTTCAGGAAGTTCACATCTTCATACCATTACAGATGAACGTGAGATCAAGATCCTGTTCGAACTGCTTGAAAAGCGTAACGAACAGAGAAAAAGCACCATTGTATGCTCACAGCGTGATCCAGCTAGTTGGAAGGCAATGATTCTCAACGATGAAGTGTCAGCTAATTCTATTATAAAGCGAGTTACAAAACACTACACTATCAAGATCAATACTCGATAAGTGGTGGTCAATTAACTAAAAACGGGCGGCCGTTATGCTCCGCAGAGCGACCGCTCTAAAACGCATTTGCGACCGCCAAAGGGTGCAAAATGCATCGCATTTTCCGTTTTTGTTCCAGTCGTTCATAACAACATCTCCAATCCATTATGTTAACTGTTTTTAATTTATTTTTTTCAAATTATATTTTGAAATTAGAACTCAAATCTCTTTATTGTAAGCGCCTAGTTTCAGGGTGGATTTAAAATCATCACAAAATTTGCCATAATTATAGATGATAGATGCCAGCATTTTACTACAGTATCGGCGCTAGATACTATAAATGCGAGCGTTTTACTATAACTATGGAGGTTTCTTGTATGAAAACGCAAAGACGCACAGCAGACGAACAATATCAACTTATCATGGAATGCCGCAGCAGCGGTCTTAGTGACTACCAATGGTGTACAGAACATAACATCAATCCCGGCACCTTTTACAACTGGGTTAAAAGACTGAGAAAAAAAGCTTGTTATGATATCCCCTCTGCCACAGGACGCGGCGATTATAAGCCAGCCCTTAAACCGGATGTTGTAAAACTTGAGGTGATACCTGATCATCAAAACCCGGGCATTCCAACTGTCGAAAGCACAATGCTTCCGCTGGAAGAACCCTGCCCCGCCATCGAGGTCATGCTTGGGACTGTTTCAATAAAAATTTCAAATGATGTTGACCCGAAGCTGCTGTCACAGATCCTTAAAGCTGTGACAGGGACATGTTAGGAGACATCACTGTCGCAGACGAGATTTATGTGATCTGTGGTTATACAGATATGCGCAAGTCCATTGATGGATTATGCGCTGTCGTAAAAGACCAGCTGAATATGAACCCTTCCAGGCCAAATGCAATCTATCTCTTCTGTGGCAGACGTAGTGATCGAATAAAAGTGCTTCTTCATGAACGTGAAGGATTTGTACTTTTATACAAGCGACTTGATGCCAACGTAGGAAAATACCGTTGGCCGCGCAACCGTAATGAGGTAAAACCCATTACATGGAGGCAGTTTGACTGGCTTATGTCAGGTCTTGAAATCGAGCAGCCAAAGGCAATAAAAAGTACCGGAAATGCTTGATTTTTCAGGATTTTTCGCTTGTTTTATGGTATAATTGAACCATAGAAAAGGAGCGAAAAAACAATGTCTTCAGGAGTAAGAGATATCCAGCTCTTAGAGCTTAAGGATACGATTTCACAACTGAATAATACAATCAGCACTCAGAACGAGCTTATCCGTTCCTTGCAGAAAATGCTGCAGGAACGTGATGCCAAAGACAGCGAAAAGGATCAACTGATCGCTAACCTTCAGGCACAGTTGGACTACCTGAAGACCAGACTTTTTGGCTCCACCAGTGAGATCCGGCATGAACAGCTCCCGGGACAGTTGGATCTGTTCCACCTGCAGACGGAGGATGAACCGGAACCGGTGCCCCTTGAGGTGGAATACATTGAGGTAAAAGCACACAAGAAGGCCCGTAAATCGAAAGCTGCTTATGATGAGGTCTTTGCTGATCTTCCGACAGAGAATGTTTATGTAGATACTCTTACGGAAGAACAGAAAACGTGTGATGTTTGTGGAACAATGATGATTCCTATCGGACACGAACTCATCCGGACAGAACTGCGTTATACAGAGCCAAAGCTGGAGCGTATTGATTATTATGCGACTACCTATGAGTGTCCACAATGCAAGGAAACGGAAGATCCCCGGTTCATCAAGGACGAAGGAACTCCTGCACTGATCCCGGGGAGTTATGCATCGTCCGGTCTTGCAGCACATGTGATGTATTATAAATATGTCATGTCCATGCCCTTATACCGTCAGGAGAAGGACTTTGAACACCTTGGGGTAAAGATCAGCCGTACGACCATGGCCAGTTGGATCATCTACTGCGCAGAGAATTACTTTTTGCCAATGTATGAATATCTGCACCGGAAACTGTTGAAACGCAGATATCTGATGGCAGATGAGTTATGTAAAACTTTACATAACTCATCTTATGAAAAGTTCTATATTATGTAGAGTTATCGCACATATGTCCTATTTCCCAATATCTATGCACTACTAAACTCTACATAATCTTATGGCGATATCCTCTGTGAAAGGAGGATAGCACTATGTCACATAATTCAAAAATAATATTACGCTATTCACAATACAAATCAATACTTGATACTTATATATCATTGCCAGAATTCCAAGAGAAAGCAACTGAAACCATGCGTAGCAAACGTGTCACCATAACATCACTTTGCAATTACCTTGGAGATTCAGGGGTTACATCTTTCACGGAATGTCGCCCTCAAAATGTAACAGGCTTTTGGGATAGTATTTCTGGTGTGTCATCCTCTACAAAAAGTGGAAAACTTTTTATTCTGAGGCATTTTTTCAATTATCTTTATGATGAAAACTATATCTTTTTCTCTGGAAATGAACTTTTCCCTGTTATTGTTTCGAATAAAAGGGATCGAATTCTGTCTTTCTATTCCGAAACCGAAATCAAAAAGCTCATATCATGTATCAGCAATCATACTGCCAATGGTAAAAGAGATTTACTTATTGTATTATTCGCAGCCGAACTCGGAATACGTTCAGGTGATATCTGCAGGCTCAAGATTTCTGATATTCACTGGGAACGCAATACTATCGAATTCATTCAATTCAAAACAGGTGTTTTTAATCAACTTCCTTTACTGGAAAATATTAAGTTTGCCATAATCGATTATCTAAAAAATGCCAGGCCTACATGTGAATCGGATTTACTATTCATAGGTATAAAAAACAACTATCAAATGATTAGTGCAAGTCAGATGCATTCTGTAGTATCAAAATATTTTACCCTTGCCGGCATTGATATTTCAAAAAGAAAACATGGTCCACATGCTCTCAGACACTCTTTAGCCAGTAATCTCTTAGCAAACAATACACCTATGCATGTTATAAAGGATGTACTGGGACATACAAATCTTAACACCACACGTGTGTATTTAAATATTGATTTCAATACTTTGTTAAATTTTGCATTGGAGGTTCCTTATGAAAACAATAACTGACATTATTTTCCCAAAGAAATTTAAAGCTGAAGCTGAAGAATATATAGCATATAAACGTTCTCTCGGATTTAAGTTTTCCATGGATGACCAGCGAAAGCTGTTATACATGTTGAACCACATATACATCCATAATCATAATGATGTTACTCATCTGACAAAAGATGCTGTTGATTCATTTCTATCTCTATCAAATGGTAGTAAGCCTCGAACACTTCATGCAAATCAATCTTTCATTCGCCAGTACGGTTTGTATCTGCGGTTGAATGGTTACGATTCCTATATCTACCCGGACAAACTTATACAATGCCCTAAAGATTTCGTACCATATATTTTTACAAAAGAAGAAATCCATAGCATTTTTTTGTTTGCTGACCGAATAGGACCAAATAAAAACAAATTTATCAATACACCTTTTATTTATCCGGCTGTTTTTAGGCTCCTTTATGCATGTGGAACCAGAGTTGGTGAAACTCTATCACTAAAAACAGATGACGTTAATCTCGAAGAAGGGATTATCACTTTGTACAATGGAAAAAATAAAGTCTCACGCATGATTCCAATGTCTGATTCACTGACTAAATACCTAAGAATGTATAACCACAGAGTAGACCGAACAGATGGTAACCCTTTCTTTTTTCCAGCCCGTCATGGAGAACACTATTCTCCAACAACAATTCGAAATACTTTTCGAAAGATTTTGCAACAGGCAGGTATTCGTAAGCTTTCTAGCGGAAGCTATCCACGTATACATGATTTAAGACATACATATGCAGTTCATGCCCTTGAGTTATCGATAAGCAAAGGAATGGATCCGTATTGTTCATTACCAGCTCTTAGCACTTACATGGGGCATAAAGGAATAGAGTCCACGGAATACTATCTCAGATTAACCAAGCAATACTTTGTCAATGTCTTAAATTATACACAAGAACAAGCTGATACTATTTTTCCGGAGGTGTGATGATGAATTCTTTAACATCCAATATCACGATGTTTTTTACCAACTATCTTCCAAACACAGTTGGATATTCAGAAAATACAATCAAATCTTATAGAGATACTTTTGTTCTGCTCTTCTTATACGCAGAAGAAGAACATCTTACAAAGCGCGGAAAAATCTCTATTGAGCTATTTCGCAAGGACACTATCGTAGCATTTCTTGAGTGGCTTGAAATAAAACGGGGAGTCTCGGTTTCAACCAGAAATCAGCGTCTGGCCGCATTGAAATCCTTTAGTCGATATATGTCATTAAACACTGTAGAATATCTTGATACTTTTCAGGCAGTTTTGGATATTCCGCCCAAAAAAGGGTCTTCTAAAACAGTAAATTATCTAACTGTCGAAGCAATTACGCTGTTACTAAGGGAGCCAGATGCGAGCAGCTATAGCGGTATACGGGATCTGGCAATCCTTTCATTACTTTATGAATCAGGCTGTAGAGTACAGGAACTGATTGATTTAAAATATGGCGATTTATCACTAAACTCACCTGCAACAATTAGTGTAACAGGAAAGGGAAATAAAACAAGAATTATTCCCATAAGTAATAAAGTAGTATCAATTCTGAACAAATACACTGCCATATATAAAATCTCTAACAGTACGGAAGTGTTATTTACAAACAAACAAGCAAAATCACTTACCAGATCAGGAATCTCCTACATAATAAAAAAACATTCTGATTCCGCACGGATTAAAAATCCACAGATATTTGGAATGGCTACTGTTCATCCACATGTATTAAGACACTCAAAAGCAATGCATCTTCTTGAAAGTGGTGTTAATCTCATATATATCCGTGACTTTTTAGGACATTCGTCTGTTATAACTACGGAAATATATGCAAAATCAAATCCAGAAATCAAGCGCAAATATCTTGAAAATGCAGCATCAAACATTGACATTTCAGTAAATAAATTCTCCGAAAAAGAAAAAGAATCTTTATTGGAATGGTTAAAACACAACATTTGATTATGTAAAGTTATCTTGGCAGAAAACCTTATAATAAAGGGTTCTTTCTGCCAACTCTACATAATATAAAACTTTTCATAAGATGAGACTCCGGTCCAGGTATTAAAGGAAGAAGGCCGCAGACCACAGAGTAAATCTTATGTCTGGCTGGTACGAACTGGTGACAATGGTGGGATTCCTATCATCCTTTATAATTACACTCCGACCAGAGCCGGCAGTCATGCCGCTGCTTTTCTTGCAGGTGCAGATCCCGGATACTATCTAATGGTTGATGGTTATAAAGGATACAACAAAGTGCCGGAGGCACAGCGTTGTTGTTGCTGGGCTCACATACGACGCTATTGGCTGCGGGCAATACCCAAAGGCCACGAAAAGGATTATACACATCCGGCAGTCCAGGGATTCCTATACTGTAATAAGTTGTTTGAGTATGAACGATCTTATCGAGAAAAAGGATTATCGCTCAAACAGATTTATAATCGCCGCCTGAAGGATCAAAAACCTGTCATAGAGGCTTTTTTGTCATGGCTTGACCAGCTGCATCCGGAATCCGGAGACAGGCTGATCAAGGCAATCAACTATTCCAATGGTTGCCGTCCGTTTATGATGAACTATCTGAAAGATGGTGCATGCAGCCTGAGTAATAATCTCAGTGAGAACAGCATTCGACCATTGGTAGTTGGCCGTAAGAACTGGCTTTTCTGTGATACACCAGCCGGGGCAGATGCCAGTATGAAAATCTATTCTATGATAGAAACGGCAAAAGCCAATGAACTTGATCCACTTAAATATCTGAGCTTCCTTCTGGAGCATCGTCCTGATGCTGAAATGTCAGACGAGGAATTGGAACAATTTGCCCCGTGGAGTAAATTGGCTCAGGAAACTTGTAAATAAAATGTAGTGAAATACTCGCATGTCTGGCATCCTAGCGCGGGGTGTCAGATTTCATTTATAGGGTACGCCCTAAAACTATGCGTTTACTCTTTTTCAAGCAGATGTGCCTCATTCAGTACACATACAACTTTCTGTCCATGTACGCCGTGTATGATCTCGATTTCTTTCTGCAGCTGACGTTTAGCATCTCCACGATAGTACTTAGACTCGAGTCCCAGCTGGTCAAGCAGACCTTTGTAAAACCATCTTGGCGTGAGTTTTGAATCTGACAGATAAAGGAATATATATTTTTCCTTTGGAAGACTTGCCGAGAATCTGCGGATAAGTGTTGATTTTCCACAGCCGGCATCAGCTGTCACAACGGCAAAGAGCTGTCTGTCTGCAACATATGCAAGCCTTCCGAGGCAGTCTGTCATGGCATTTGATTCATACAGTGCTTCCGGTGGCACATTCCTTGAAAAAGGTGTATGTATAGCTTTACAAATAAATGATAAGACTATATTATTAAATAATAAAAGATACGATATGGTAAAAAAATTCAAGAAGAAAGGAACAAGAAGATATGGATAGTAAAATAAAAGCAGATAGACTTATCATTCCGGTGTATATAAACGAAAAAATTGTATTGGATATGCTTGCCATTATGGAAGACGGGTTTTCGATGGTAAGTCAGATAAATTATACAGAGCATAAAGAAGATTGTTCTACTCAAAAGATTGACGCAGGCATTTCGACTTCTGCAACATTGTTAAGCAAATTATTAAAAATTGATGTATCTGGTGAAGCAAAGCATAATGGGAATAGCGGTGAAAATGAAAATGTTGTTAAAGAAAAGGTACATACCAATGTTTCACTTTTGTCAAAGTTTCATGGATTTTTAAAAGAGAAAAACATATTAAAATCAGAGTTGGATTTTTCAGAAATTCAAATAGGGGATTTTATTGAGGTGGAAGGAGAATTACAAAAAAATCCAATAATAAATTATATGGATAGTTTTATAGATCTTTTCCGTATGGTCGACATTTTTGAAGAAGAACCGCAGTTGGGAAGTAAAACGCAGGCAAAAAATCAAAAAAAACAGGAAGATGAAACAGTAAAACAAATTAAGCTATTTGCAGATGAATTAAAGAATAGTGGTACAATAGATTTTATTTTATCTGATAAAAGAGGAACAACAGTGTTGTCAGTACAAGAACAATATCTTGAGAATGACAATATCTCAGAAATTATAGGTGGACATTTTAAAGTTCTTGGAAAAGTAATATCTATATGTAAAGAAGATACTGAAAATATTGATCTGCTTAGAAAAACATCATTATCTATCTTCCCTGAAGATATATTGAATGAAATGTTATCAGAATTAAAAACAGAAGACATGACACAATTTAAATTGCCTGAGTTGAAGACAAAAATAGCAGGCCCTTCTATGATCGTAATACCAATTGCCATTTATGCATAAAGAAATAGTGCATGTGATTGGATGCGTAGGGGTGGAATAATGGAGTTAAGAGAAAGTCGATGCGAGGAATAAAAGGGGTCTGACCCCATTAAAATATGAACAATTTTATTTTAAAAAGGAAAAAACATATTGTAATTTGCGGGGAATACAGATTACTCTGTTTACAGTAATCAACGGCGAAGAAGTGGAATATGAGTTACCACTTTAGGAGTTAAATGAAGATTTTGAAATTGGTATGGACCAAATAGAAATTGAGATGAATATGCCGTATATTTCTACGAAGATAAAATTTAAAGATAAGAATATTCTAATAGAGCATCCGGAATATAAGAAATACGAAGCTGTTTTATATGCACAGGACTTAATGATGAGTTATGCATCAATGCTTATAAAAAACAGTATTTAAAATATTGGATATAGGGCAAGCTTTTGGAAAGGATGGAAAGAGAACCGCTTTTAATAGATTATCAGCACATTCAACACTTTAAAAAATATTGACTGATTTGTCAGGCAAAGTATGCAGATAAACACATTTATCTAATGTTGATGGAGTTTAAACCACAGTTAATGTCTGCTTTTTGATGGTATTTCAAAGAAATATACTATGACAGAAGAAGAGGGTGATAAACATATGCATGATGTTTTATGTAATTTGCCTCGGTTGGACCAAGTTATAAATATTACGGAAGCTGCATTGATTAATTATTTTAAACCAGAGTACAATGTTAATTTTGTAGAAAACTTTCCAAATGAAAATCATAAAGGTTATAAGCAATATTTTGAGTTGGACTATAATTCTTTATGCGTGGAAATAGATTTGGAATTTGATAGTCTTAATTGGGTACAATTATATTCTGATGCAAATAAAATTACTACCCCTATTTGATTTTATACAATATCAGATATATAATGATGACAATGGATTAAACATGTATGATATTTTTAGAAGTGAAAAGGTTTGAGATAGATGATAAAAGTCAAGTTCCTTTGATGGAGGAATTCTAGTCAGATTTACCTTTTGAATAATTTATAATTATACGTTGTTGCTCTGTTTTTTGAGTTATATAAAACTAATGAAGAGGAGTGATTATTTGGGAACAGTTGTTGGAAGGATTTAGATTGGTTATTGGGTAAAAGTCAAAAAGAAAGAGATGGTGCAATATTTTATTTTAAGTCATTGCTATTTCTTATTTTGATTGTGATATTAGTAAGCGACAAATTTTGGAATATGAGCAGTAGTATTATAAACTTGGTGAATGCAAATGTAGTACATTATATTTTCAAAATTTCCTGTATCGGTATTCATTTTTTTACAAGTCTTGCAATAATATCATCTGTGGTGGTTTTGGTGGCTACAATAATATGTTTAATAACAAGAAAAATAAAGCGATTTAAAAAATATGAAGATTACTTTGTTCGAATGAGAATAGGGGCAGAGTTTCGCTTGACATATAGTGTTGAAGATATATTACTTTTTTTGTTAATAGCATACATTTTTGATAAGAATATATTGAAAAATTACATAGACATTTATGCTGACTTTATAGTTTGGGTGTTAGGTATAATTTGTGCGTTTCAATTTTTGACGTCAAGTGTAGTGGGTATACTTAATCGTTTCTTTATGCTCAAGCATTATGATGAAAAAGAAAAGTAAGTAGTTTAATGTATATATGGTGACTGATTACTAGTAGTGGTAGTTGGTCTTTGGTGCTAGAATATAAATAGTACAAGCCCAAATGAAAAATTCCAAATTAAATGGGAAATTGAGCGAAAATATCATTTATGATAATATCTATAGAAATATATTGAGATAAAGAGGAATAATTTTGATGAGCGAAAATAATAGAAGTGATTATGAAAAGGAAAAAGAAGCCAAGGAAAGACGATTAAGGGCATATGCAGAGGAAATCCAAAAACAGATTTTAGATAGTTCAAGTGAAATTGTGCATCAGTTAGTAGAAGAGAGACATAATCAGGGCTTAACACAGTCGGATATGGCGGAATTGACCGGGATGATGGCATCCAATATAGCCCGTTTTGAAAATGGTGGAAGAGTACCTACGTTATTAGTATTACAGAAATATGCAGGTGCATTAGGAAAGCACATAGAATTGAAAGTATGTGACAACATGGAATAATTAATGCAGATTGATATTATTAATGATATCATCATAAGAAAGAAGACGGCAAGAAGATTAAGAGAACCTTATAGCAAATCATTGGGTGATGGTATTTTTGAAATCCGTGCAAAGGTAGGAACAGATATAACAAGAGTGTTGTATTTTTTCTATTATGAAGGGAGAATAATCTTAACAAATGGATTTGTTAAGATTATGCAAGAGACGCCATCAAGTGAAATTAAAAAGGCAAAACAATACCGCAAAGATTTTTTAGAGAGGTATAATAAATAATGAGTGAATTTCAGAAATTATTTACAGGAACAATTAAAAGATTCTGAATTTAAAAAGAAATGGGATGATATTCAGCCAGAAATGGACGTTATTCGTGCTATGATTGATGCTTGTATTGAACAGAATTTAACTCAGAAAGAACTTGCTAAACACATAGGAATTGATCAGGCAGATATAAGCGAACTTGAAAATGGAACCAGAAATCCATCTTTAAAACTTCTGAAACGTCTTGCTCGCGGTATGGGAATGCAATTGAAAATTGAATTTGTACCAATGCAAGCATCACGGAAATAACCCGGTGGGAAAAGGGGTATTGCCCAAAAGTAAAATGGGGTCAAAACATATGTGGTTGGTAATGAGCCGGACGGTACTAACATCAATATGTGAGACTTGGAAAACAACGTCATGAATCGAAATACCTGACTGTCAAATATTTGTACGAGGAAAAACAATGGAGTATTAACTGGATGTGCCAGCACTTAAAAATTTTCCGTGCAGCTTACTACAAATGGTTACATCGATCTGTTTCAAAACAGGAGGCCGAAAATATAAAATTGGCTGAACTGATAAGAGAATATGATGAATGCTTGGTCATATTCTTGGATATCGGCGGATGGCAAGCTGGATCAATCATTTCAACCATACCAGCTACAGTCAAAACAGGGTTCATAGAATTATGAAGAAACTTGGGATTCATTCTATTATCCGCAAAAAGAAAAAGAAATATCAGCATTTCAGGCCAGAAACAACAGCTGATAACAAGTTGAAAAGAAATTTCAATGCAGCAAAGCCTAACGAAAAATGGGCTACAGATGTAACAGAATTCAAAATTTTCTGATACTGGGAAAAAGCTTTATCTTAGCGCTATTTTTGAAACGATAACAAACTTGTATTTGATACTTATGATAAAGCACTTAGGGATAATCCTGATGCAAAACCAATTTTTCATTCAGACAGAAGTTATCAGTATACAAGCAGAATATTTCAAAACAAGCTTAAACAGCAGGGGATGAATCAGTCCATGTCACGTGTCGGGCATTGCATTGATAATGGTCCAACAGAAGGATTATGGGGAATTATTAAGTCAAAAATGTATTGTATGTATAAAATAACCGATGAAGTATCCCTACGCTCTGCAATTGATAGTTATATGAAATTTTATGCCGAAGAAAGACCTCAGGAAAGATAAGATATTTCGTGACAAGATAACAGATACTGCGTCATTTGAACAAAAATTTTTTGATCAATATTTTAGAAGGGGATGATTGATAGAGTAGTGGTTAAATAGGAAGAACATTTTGTAATTTTTATGAGAATATGACAAAATGTAAATTGTAATAGTAGAGAGGAAAAGAAAGGTGATTTTATGGAATATTATATTATGAAAGTATATAAAGATGAGAAAGAAAAATGTCCGGATATACAGAATGGATTTAATCAATATGATTCTAAAGCAAAAAAAGGAATTATAATTTGTTTTGTGGAAATGATTTTGGGAGGAATAATTGTGACGCTTTCAATGCCTTTACAATGGAAGCTGATATGGCAAATTTTGGGCGTTATACTTTTAATTGTCGCAGTATTGAGTCTTTTAATTATTGAGAACAAAAATGAAAAAAAGTATATGAACAATTTGATTCAATCCCATAATAAAAAGATTGAACTTTTGGATAATATTTTAAAAAAGGATGAATTTCAGATAAATACCAAAGAAAAGATTGAAAATTTAATTTGTATATATCAGGATTACATAGACAAAAAAAATGAGGAAGAAAAAGAGAGAAATAGAATTATTTTTATGATGGCATCTGCTGTTGCAGGTATATTGACTATTTCATTCGAAAATATGGACAAGATAGGAATAAATTTTTCAAGTTGGTTGTATTTAGCTGCGATTTTACTTATTTTTACTTCAATTGGAGGTTTATGGATATATGCATATAAATATTTTGAGTCATTAAAAGTAAAATATGAAAGTATGATTAAAGATCTGAAAGATGTATTATTGATGAAATATTAAGATGAAAAACAGGAAACTGTATTTGGGGTAACAGGAAACTGTCCCTTAAAAAATATAAATTTTTTAAGGGACTCAAGGAATAGAGACAGGTGTTATTTATGTGTCGCTTGGTATTGAATTGTGATATTAAAGAAAAGGAAATACATGATAATTTACTTCCAGGATTATCATATGGAGAACTATGAGAAGAAGTGAAAAAAATTTCCCTTTGGGAGAGAGTGAAATATATGAAACTTTGAGAAAAATGTGGAAATCAGGATGGTTGGATGAATATTCGGAAAAACATTTTTTAATCCGGTTATTAAATGGGGATGATTTAGTTAGAAGAATGTTTAATCATAATAAATGTACATTTGATGGTGTGATTGGATATAATGCGGACACTTTTTTGATAAACTTTAATTTTAGAATAAAAGAAATGATTAAATATTTTGGAGAGAAAGAAATAGTAGGTTTTATTAGAAATCAATTGAGTGCTGGGAAAAAACATTATAACCAAAATATGTTTTTTCAGGCTTTGTCTGAAATAGAGATAATAAGATATTTTTTAGCATTTGGAAATTCTTTTGAAAAAAAGTGTGAATATGAACCGCATGTGCAAGGTTCAAAATGCAATCCAGAAGCTAGTATAGAATATAAGGATGGGACTCTTGTTAATATAGAAGTTAAAACTCCAGAATTTACTGATCAGCTTCATAAATTTGACAGATATATGCCATTAATTTTGTTGAATGATGAGGGGAGATATGAATTTGAAAATGTTTGTAAAAAAGTAGGGGCATATGCTATAATACCAAGAGTTATGAAATTAAAACAATTTTTAAATTCGGCAGCTACAAAATTTGAAGAAATCAAAGATGGAAAAATGGTATATAATATTTTGTTTATTAATTGGTCCTATACGGAAATTTCACCAAATGGATATTATGAGGCATGTTCTTTATTATATAATAACATAAATGGAATTTAAAACACCCTAAAATTGGAAGAAAACTAGGTATATCAGAAGATGTATATAGAAAAGTGAGTGCGGTGTTTGTATATCAGTGCCCTGACGAGATGATTATTTATGGAGATTTTAGATATTTATTTGCTTCTCGCAGTGCTTCTTTTTTGATAAATCCTTACATAATTGATACAAAAGAAAAGAAAGATAAAATATATCGTTTGATGAGAATTAATAAAAATGATTTTTTATGGGACGAAAGTGTTATTGTCAATTTTGATGTGGATGAAAAGCATTTGAATAGAAAAATTATTGAACAGTTAGGAGAAGTAGTACAAAAGAATGCATTAACTTAAAAAGATATAGCATTGATGTAGAAATAGGATGATGGGGGAGCCGGCGCTGATGCGCCGGCTTGTTTATTATATATTTTTTTGCTGTGCTATGCTTTTTAGAAAATAAAACGCGAATTGTCATTTATATAAAAACTGC
>ERZ772881.2420-NODE-2420-length-13594-cov-2.872369_pt1 | contig 13594 bp, 8 predicted proteins | sample MGYA00580581_ERZ772881 | MGnify/ENA primary metagenome ERZ772881 (study PRJEB29015, sample SAMEA2737668) | human gut metagenome | biome: human gut; feature: human-associated habitat; material: faeces | place: China | collected 2012 ...
CTTCGAATCGCTTTGTCCCTGCTTGGTGGTGATAATAATCACACCGTTGGCTCCACGCGAACCGTACAAAGCAGCTGAGGCCGCATCTTTCAGAACGGTCATCGATGCGATATCTTCGGGGTTGATAGAGTTCACACTACCGTCATAGGGCACACCGTCCACTACATAGAGAGGTGCACTGGATGCATTGATGGATCCGATACCGCGAATACGGATTGTGGCATCGGTACCCGGCTGACCGCTTGCGGCACTTGCCTGCAGACCGGCTACGGTTCCTTCAAGGGCACGTGATACGCTCGAGGTTTGTAACTTCGCTATCTCGTCACCTTTAACGGTAGAGGCGGCACCGGTGAAACTATATTTCTTGGCAGTGGCATAGGCTACTACCATTACTTCTTCCAATTGCTTACTGTCGGGCACCAGCTCGACATTGATCACTGAGCGTCCTCCCACTTTATGTTCCACAGATTTCAGTCCGATAAAACTGAATACCAGCGTACCATCGGACGGAACATTGATGGAATACTTGCCGTCAATACCGGTAATAGTACCGACGCCGGTTCCTTTCACTAATACCGACACACCGGGCAACGGGTCTCCTTCGGACACAACAGTACCCGAAACACGTATGTCATTCATTGTTCCGGCACGTAATGCAACAACCGAAACGACAAAGAGCAACGTAAATAATAGACGTAAATTGGTCTTCATACCTTAAGTTTAGTTATGTTTAAATTAGAATCTTTTGTTTAACACACAATCCGGCAGATTGTTGTTAAAAGCCTTGAAATTGTTATCTTATTCTTGAAGGTGTGTCAAAAGCCACCTACATTTTTTAATTAATTTTCACGGATCATTTCCTGCTGCAAAAGTAGAGTATGGGGATTGTTCTTGAAATCCCCTTTATAAGGGATTCTTATACCGTCTTTGTGGTAGAGGAGAGGTCCCTGCTTACAAACCGATGCTATCCCTTGGTCATTCCGTAGATTCTTTGTAGCTTTGCCGCCGTCCGATGACCCGATATCACCATACGGCTTATGAAAAAAGAAAGGTACATATCACATTCGTTTATCCGCTTCCGCCAGTGGAGCCGGAAGGCTTATGCCATATTTGCCACTCTGGGTTTGTGTGTCACCATCGGACAGTTGAGAAAGAACATCACCGAATGTGCGTTGTGCAAGCAGCAAACTCCACATACAACCGGACTTGATCCGCAACGGGAAACAGAAGATTCCGTTCCGGAAGAAGATTGGGAGAACCTCACGTTATCTCCCGAACCATTGCTCTTGCTTCTTACTCAACTCCAATCATCCAAATATTCTTATGCCGGTGCCGCACAGTCAACTGTTGTGACATCCGCCTCATACATTACACCTAAAGAGGTTGCCTCCCATCCCGATGGGACCGGCAACCTCTTTTTTAATATCCCCACCCTATGACTATCGAAGAAATAAAAAACCAAGTATTACAAGGAACGGCTATCAGCCGAGAGCAGGCCGAATGGCTGGCGCTCTATCCCCGTAAAGAAGAGTTGTATGATGCCGCGCACGACATCACCACCGCCTGCGCTTCGCAGGAGTTCGACATGTGTTCCATCATCAATGCCCGCTCGGGACGGTGTCCGGAAAATTGTAAATGGTGCGCCCAGTCGTCTCACTACAAGACCAAGGCCGATGTATACGATCTGGTGAGCGCGGAAGAGTGCCTGCGACAAGCAAAATACAACGAAGCACAAGGGGTCAACCGCTTTTCATTGGTGACCAGTGGACGCAAACCTTCTCCCAAAAACATGAAAGAGCTCTGTGTAGCGGCCCGGCGGATGCGTCGCCATTCGTCTATCCGGTTGTGCGCTTCGCTCGGACTGTTGGACGAAGAAGAGTTGCAGGCATTGTATGATGCCGGAGTGACCCGGTACCACTGTAACCTCGAAACGGCTCCTTCCCACTTCGACTCGCTCTGTACCACGCATACACAGGAACAAAAGCTGAAAACCTTGCATGCCGCACGACGAGTAGGGATGGACCTCTGCTGCGGAGGCATCATCGGCATGGGTGAAACTGTGGAACAACGGATCGAATTTGCCTTCACACTCCGCGATCTCAACATCCAATCCATCCCGATCAACTTGCTGCAACCCATACCCGGCACTCCGCTCGAGCATCAGTCTCCTCTCAGTGAAGAAGAGATACTGACCACTGTGGCTCTTTTCCGGTTCATTAACCCTGCGGCTTACCTGCGCTTTGCCGGAGGGCGCTCGCAACTGACACCAGAGGCCGTCCGGAAATCCCTCTATATCGGCATCAACTCCGCCATCGTAGGCGATCTGCTGACAACACTCGGCTCCAAGGTATCGGACGACAAAGAGATGATTCTCTCGGAAGGATATCACTTTGCCGACTCACAATTTGACCGCGAACATTTGTGGCATCCGTATACTTCAACTTCGAATCCGCTCCCGGTATATAAGGTGAAACGGGCTGACGGTGCCACCATCACCCTGGAAAGCGGACAGACACTGATCGAAGGAATGTCATCGTGGTGGTGTGCGGTGCACGGATACAATCACCCGATATTAAACCAAGCTGTACAAGATCAACTCAGCCGGATGTCGCATGTCATGTTCGGCGGACTGACGCACGATCCGGCTATCGAACTGGGCAAACTGTTGCTTCCTCTGGTCCCGCCCTCTATGCAAAAGATATTCTATGCCGATTCCGGCTCCGTAGCTGTCGAAGTTGCACTGAAGATGGCCGTACAATACTGGTATGCAGCCGGAAAACCGGAGAAAAATAATTTCGTCACCATCCGTAACGGTTACCACGGAGATACCTGGAATGCCATGTCGGTATGCGATCCTGTAACGGGGATGCACAGTATCTTTGGTTCGGCACTTCCCATCCGCCACTTCCTCCCTGCTCCCTCCTCCCGGTTCGGAGATGAATGGAACCCGGAAGACATCCGTCCGTTGGAGTATCTGCTGGAGAAACATGCCGATGAACTGGCAGCTTTCATCCTCGAACCCATTGTACAAGGTGCGGGAGGCATGCGTTTCTACCATCCGGAATATTTAAGAGAAGCTGCGCGCCTCTGCCATCGGTATGGGGTACTGTTGATCTTCGATGAGATAGCAACCGGATTCGGACGTACCGGAAAACTCTTCGCCTGGGAACATGCCGGAGTAGAGCCGGACATCATGTGCATCGGCAAAGCATTGACAGGTGGATACATGACCTTATCGGCAGTACTGACCACCAATGAAGTGGCAGACTGCATCTCCAACCATGCACCGGGAGCATTCATGCACGGGCCTACGTTTATGGGAAACCCGTTGGCATGTGCCGTAGCCTGCGCATCGGTACGGTTACTTCTAACTTCCGGCTGGCAAGAAAACGTAAAACGAATAGAAGCTCAACTGAACCGTGAATTAGCTCCGGCACGTGAGCTCCCTCAGGTAGCGGACGTCCGTGTACTGGGTGCCATCGGAGTGATCGAGATGAAAGAACCGGTGAATATGGCATACCTGCAACGCCGTTTTGTGGAGGAAGGCATCTGGCTCCGTCCGTTTGGCAAACTGATCTATGTAATGCCTCCGTTTATCATTACGCCCGAACAGTTGACCAAACTCACGGAAGGGATGATAAGGAGCATAAGTAACGGCCTTCCCGGTTCCCAAACGAAATAGAGGCGAATCAAACTTCACCACAGAGTAACAAGAGTCTCACAGAGTTTCAATCTCTTGTTTATAAGATATTAAGAGAAAATAATCTCTGTGAAACTCTGTGCTACTCTGTGGTGAATCAAACTCAAAAACATTACAAATATGAATAAAAACCAAGAAACGGAAAGAGGTGAACTCACCCGTTTCCTTGACGAGCTGCAACTCCTTAAAAAGAAAGATAACTTCCGTACCCTTCCTACCCTGGTACATCAGGGCAAAGAGGTAATCATCGGGGGACAACGGATGCTAAACCTTTCGTCAAATGATTATCTGGGGTTGGCTAACGACAGTGGACTGTTAAAAGCTTTCTGGCAGACAGTGAAGCCGGAAGAAATTAAGTTCTCTTCCTCTTCTTCCCGCCTGCTTACCGGCAATTTTGCCGCATACGATGAACTGGAAGCTACCTTGTCTTCCTTATTTGGAACAGAAGCGGCACTGGTATTCAATTGCGGATATCATGCCAATACCGGAATCCTACCTGCCGTATGCGACACAAAAACACTGATTTTGGCCGACAAGTTGATACATGCCAGCCTGATAGACGGCATTCGGCTATCAGATGCCAAATGTATCCGCTACCGGCACAACGAATACAGCCAGTTGGAAAGACTAGTAGAGACTTACCACAAAGAATATGAACAGGTTATTATCGTTACCGAAAGTATTTTCAGTATGGATGGTGACGAAGCAGACTTACCCCGGTTGGTCAAACTGAAACGCAAGTATCCGAACGTATTGCTTTACTTAGACGAAGCCCATGCTGTCGGTGTCCGGGGAACCGGCGGACTGGGATGTGCCGAAGCATACGGATGCATATCGGATATCGACTTTTTGGTGGGCACTTTCGGAAAGGCACTGGCTTCCTCTGGGGCATATATCGTGTGCAGGCAGGTGATACGGGACTATCTGATAAATAAAATGCGTCCCTTTATCTTCACCACTGCACTCCCGCCTGTCACCCTGCAATGGACCTCATTTGTACTGCGCCATCTGGCGGAATATCAGGAGAAGAGGGAACACCTGGCAGCCATCAGCAGCAACTTGCGGACCGGCCTCCAGGAGAAAGGATACTTTTCTGCCTCGGCCAGCCAAATCGTACCCATGATCGCGGGTGAAAGTTCTTCCGCCGTCCGTATGGCAGAAGAGCTGCAACGCAAAGGATTTTATGCGTTGCCTGTCCGTCCGCCTACGGTACCGGAAGGAACTTCCCGTATCCGTTTTTCATTAACGGCAGACGTAACGGAAGAAGAAGTGAAAAGAGTGATAGCAACAATACGGCCTGTATCATCAAAGTCATAAACTTATGAAACTGAAAAGACTATATCCACCCCAAAAATCTGTAAACTCCCTTCACTCTGAGACAGGAACCGGATGTGAAGCCGCCGGATACCCTCCCCTCCAAAAAGAGGCTCTCCTCTTCTTTGCCGGATGGGGAATGGATGAAACTCCCTTCATGCACAATCTCCCCCCAAATAAAGATCTGATAATCTGCTATGATTACCGTTCTCTCGATTTTGACAGCACATTGCTCTCCACGTATGAGGGGATCTATGTTGTTGCCTGGTCCATGGGGGTATGGGCAGCTTCCCAAGTGTTGCCGGACAGCAACCTCCCCCTCAAGCAAAGCATTGCCATCAACGGAACACCTTTCCCTATCGATGATATGCGGGGAATTCCTCCCGCCATATTTGAAGGTACACTCAATAATCTCAATGAAGCGACCCTACAGAAGTTCCGCCGGCGAATGTGCGGATCGGGAAGTGCCTTTCAGGCTTTCCTGGAAATAGCTCCCCAACGACCGGTAGAAGAATTGAAAGAAGAACTGGTGGCCATCGGCAGACAATACAGCGAACTGCCCCCATCCACCTTTGTCTGGAATAAGGCAATCATCGGAGAATCCGATCATATCTTCCCACCGAAGAACCAGGAACAGGCCTGGCAAAAATATTGCAATGAAATTCAGCGATATGACGGAGCACATTATGACGAAAAGATATTGAAAGAAAATCTCGCTCCTGCTGCTGCTTCCTCCAAACTACTGATCGCCCAACGCTTCACGAAAGCAATCGGCACCTATCCGCACGAAGCCCGGGTGCAACAACAAATCGCCCGGAAAATGTGCAGTTTGTTGCAGCAACACCTCCCTGCGCACTCCCTCCGCCGTGTTGTAGAGTTCGGCTGCGGGACGGGTACTTATTCGCGTCTGCTACTCCGTTCGTTCCGCCCGGAACACTTGCTGCTGAACGACCTTTGCGAAGAGATGCGCCATAGCTGCAGAGATATCCTGAACGAGCGGGTCTCCTTCTTGCCCGGAGATGCCGAAGCACTTGATTTCCCACACGGAACGGAACTGATCACTTCCTGTTCCGTCCTGCAATGGTTCGAACATCCCGATGCTTTTTTCCGGAAATGTGAAAACATCCTGAATGCGCAGGGATACATTGCCTTCAGTACTTTCGGAAAAGAAAACATGAAGGAGATTCGCCAACTGACCGGACAGGGACTTGCCTACCGTTCGAGAGAAGAGCTGACTGCCTCACTCTCGGCACTATACGACATTGTGCACACGGAGGAAGAAGTCATCTCACTGAATTTCAACAATCCGATGGAGGTGCTTTATCATCTGAAGCAGACCGGAGTAACAGGTACTTGTAACCAAAGCTGGACCCGGAGCAAACTGAACCTCTTCTGTCAGGAATACGAACGTCTGTTCAGTCCCGGCAAAGGTTCTGTTTCACTGACCTACCACCCCATCTATATAATAGCAAAAAAGAGATAAGAAAAACGACCTGCGGGTCTCAAACAAAAGAAGTATGAAAAAGAATGTGTATTTTATCAGCGGCATCGATACAGATGCAGGCAAGAGTTATGCCACAGGATTCCTGGCACGCGAACTGAACCGGAAAGGGCAACGCACCATTACTCAGAAATTTATCCAGACAGGCAATACAGGCCACTCGGAAGACATCGACCTGCACCGCCGCATCATGGGCATCGCCCCCACTGATGACGACCGGGAAGGACTGACCATGCCCGAAATCTTCTCTTACCCCTGTTCTCCACACCTCGCTTCACGCATAGACGGACGCCCCATCGACTTTGACAAAATAGAACGTGCTACAGAAGAGTTGAGCCGCCGTTATGACGTTGTCCTGCTCGAGGGAGCCGGAGGCCTGATGGTGCCGCTTACCGACGAATTGCTGACGATTGACTATATTGCGCAGAAGGGATACCCGCTGCTGTTTGTCACTTCCGGCAAACTGGGCAGTATCAACCACACATTGCTCAGCCTGGAAGCCATCAAAAACCGAGGGATCAAACTGGATACCGTTCTGTACAACCTCTACCCGACGGTAGAGGACCGGACGATACAGGAGGATACACAACTCTTCATCCAACGGTATCTGAAGAAAGATTTTCCGGAAACTAAATTCTGCATGGTACCGGAATTATAAAAAGCCTACAGGGAACATCAGAAACCACTATAGATGATACAGATTAGCGCAGATTAAGTGCCCTGTTTAAATTTTCCTTGAATAAATTTACAGGAATTTTATTGACCTGTTTTGAGTTTTTTCTCGGTCTATTTCCCCGTTTTTACCCGTCACATAGCCCGCTATGCTCCTTGCAAAAACCGGAAAACATCCCTGAAAACATATCTCAAGCAAAATTAAAACAGGCTCTAAAAGAGTGAACGACCGATTGTCAGCACAAACTACCTGCGGTAATCTGTGTAATCTATGGTGAAAAAGCCTCTTGAAACAACTTCTGAAACCGTTCTTTTAGCTGAACTTTTTACCTATGACAAGCGTTTATAACCATGACATTAGGTTTTAGACACATCAGGTTAAATAGAAGTTTTCAGTATGAGTTTCAACATTGTAAAAAACGACAAGAAGCGTGTCATCATCGTAGGTGGTGGCTTCGGCGGTCTTAAATTGGCCAACAAGCTAAAAAAGTCTGGTTTCCAGGTTGTTTTAGTCGATAAGAACAATTATCACCAGTTTCCTCCCCTTATTTATCAAGTCGCTTCAGCCGGACTTGAACCCAGTTCCATCTCTTTCCCGTTCCGGAAGATTTTTCAGAAACGAAAGGACTTTTACTTCCGTATGGCAGAAGTACGGGCCATCTTCCCCGAGAAAAAGATGATTCAGACTTCCATCGGTAAAGCAGAATACGACTACCTGGTACTGGCAGCCGGCACCACCTCCAACTTCTTCGGCAACGAGCACATTGAAGAAGAGGCCATGCCTATGAAAACCGTTTCGGAAGCCATGGGACTGAGAAATGCCCTACTGGCAAACTTTGAACGGTCGATCACTTGCAGTACGGAACGTGAACGGCAGGAGTTGCTCAATGTCGTTGTTGTAGGCGGAGGGGCCACCGGAGTGGAAATAGCCGGAGTGCTTTCGGAAATGAAGAAGTTCGTACTGCCCAACGATTATCCGGATATGCCCAGCAGCCTGATGCACATCTACCTGATTGAAGCGGGCGACCGTCTCCTGGCGGGAATGTCCGAAGATTCATCCCGCCATGCCGAACAGTTTCTGCGTGAAATGGGAGTCAACATCCTGCTGAACAAGCGGGTGACGGATTACAAAGATCATAAAGTGATGTTGGAAGACGGTACAGAGATAGCGACACGTACGTTTATCTGGGTGAGCGGCGTGGCAGCCATCACTTTCGGCAATATAGACGGAGAGTTACTGGGACGCGGAAGAAGAATCAAAGTAGACGAATTTAACCGTGTACAGGGAACAGACACTATTTTCGCCATCGGGGACCAATGTATTCAGACTACGGACAAGAACTATCCTAACGGACACCCGCAACTGGCACAAGTGGCCATTCAACAAGGCGAACTGCTTGCCAAGAACCTGCAAAGACTACAGAAAGGCAAGCCGATGCAGCCGTTCCATTACCGGAACCTGGGATCGATGGCAACCGTAGGGCGCAATCGCGCCGTGGCAGAGTTCAGTAGTTTCAAAACCGCCGGATGGCTGGCTTGGGTGATGTGGCTGGTCGTCCATTTACGTTCGATCCTAGGAGTACGCAACAAAGCAAATGTCCTACTGAACTGGGTATGGAATTACTTTACTTACGACCAGTCCCTGCGCATGATTGTCTATGCAAAGAAGGCGAAAGAGGTGCGTGACCGGGAAGAACTGGAAGCGAAAACGCATTGGGGAGAAGAAACCCAGACGCAACAACCCAAAGGCTAAAGTTCCCACAAAAGGCACTGAGGGTGTCATAGTTCACCACTGATTACACGGATTTACAAGATAGATTTTTAATCTACTGATAACCAATAATATTTATCTGTATAATCTGTGGTGAACTATGACACCCTCATGCACTCTGTGCCGAATGCGACTTATTTTATTCCGGAATCTTACTCATACCGCAATGACCGTGCCGGTTTGCCTACGATAATCTTCACCGTCTGGCAGGCTACCGTCACAAACGAAATCAACAGCATCAACACTACCGGAACTGCAAAGAACCATATCTTCAGATCGGTACGGAAAGCATAATGACTCAACCAGGCATTCATACTGAACCAGGCAACGGGCAACGCAATGATTACCGCTATCAGGATCAATTGGAAAAAGCCTTTACCCAGCTGATAGAACAGATTCCAACGGGTAGCTCCCAATACTTTCCGGATACCCATCTCCTTGGTACGGGTAGTGCAGGAGAACATCACCAATACCCACAATCCCAGACATGAGATGAAGATGGCCAGTCCGGTGAAGCAACCGATCATGACACCAAACACCTCGTCCTGACGATACTGATGATCGAAGAATTGATCGAGAAAGAAGAAGTCATAGCTGGAATCCTCAAAATAGCGATGCCAGATCTCCTCCACCTGCGAAACCAATTCCTTCGGGTCGCCGGACTTCATCACAATGGAGATATAGCGTTGCGGCAGCCAACCGATCTTATCTTTGTGGATCAGCATAATCGGGGTATAATTCTTGTTGAGTGCCTGCTGATGGTAGTCCTTCACCACTCCGATAATCTGCATCGGGGCATCGGTACATTCCACCTCTATCTCCTCGCCGAGAGCCTCTTCGTTAGAGGCGATTCCCAGGTTACGGACAGCAGACTCGTTGACCACCAACTTATTCACATCGTCTCCATAATCTTCGGAGAATCCGCGCCCTGCCACCAGTTGCAGTCCATAAGCATCAATATAATCCGGGTCGCATACCAACATTTCATAAAGGCGATTCTGCTTCAAAGCATCACTCTTTCGCCTGTTAGACAAGAAGGTAGCCACCTCTTCGCCCGGCACGGCACCCGAGAAGGTAACTTTGTCTACCAAAGGCAGGCGGGCAATGGCCTTCTTCATGGCTTCGAGTTTCGTGTTCATGCCTTCGGTCCGTCCGGGAAATTTGACAACCAGAGTCTGGTCCGTCTTCACTCCCAGCGACTGATTGCGCATGAAGTTCAACTGCGCAAACACAATCAATGTGCCGCAGAGCAGAATCATAGATGCCGTGTACTGAACGACTACCAATACTTTGCGAGTGCCTTCGCCCGACTTGCTGTTCAGGAACTTTCCCTTCAGCAACGTAATCGGTTTCCGGTTGAGAAGCGCCAATGCAGGATAGTAACCGGAGAGGAAAATTCCCCCTACAAATACGATTAAAAGCAAAAGCCACCAGTATCCCGTCAGCCAAACGGAGAAAGTTACCGTACGGCTTACCAACTGATTGAAGTATGGCAAGATCAACTCGATCAGTCCCACTGCCAGTACCAATGCAACCAGGTTCATGACCAAGGCCTCAAACAAGAATTGAGATACAAGCTGCTTGCGGAAAGCTCCTATTACCCGGCGCACTCCTACCTCCTTGGCACGTTCCATCGAGCGGGCCACAGTCAGGTTGATATAATTGATCCAGGCAATAGCCAAAATGGCAATTGCAGCAAAGATCAGGGCGATCATGGCCGTACGGTTTCCCTTGATTTCGGCCTCGTAACCAACTTGCGGTTTAAGATGAATATCGGCAAGTGGTGTCAGTGACACACCCCATATTTTATTTTTCAGCGCCTCGTCCGTCTTATACTTCTCCGACATTGCCGGAAACGCCTTTTCTATCTCTTCCTTCCTTTCGGGCGAATCGAGCAGCACATAAGTATAAACCTCGTGCTTGTACCAATAGTCATGCAGATATTGCCCGAGTGACTTATAGGAAATCAGGAAATTATAATGGATATGCGAATTGGAAGGCATCTCTTTCATCACCCCTGTCACTTCGCAAACCACCTTGTCATACGGTCCCGTAAAGATAAGTATCTTTCCGATAGGGTCTTCGTCCTGAAAATACTTCCGGGCAATACGTTCGGTGATGACCACCTGGCGGGGCATGGAAAGGCAAGTGGCCTTATCTCCTTTCACCAGCTCGAAATCGAACAGGCGGAAGAAACCGGGATCGGCATAAGCTATCTGGTTTTCGCGCAAAGTCAGTTCACCGTACTTCACTATCTGCTCGGGCTGATACAAAGAGACCACCCGGGTATAGTCTTCAATTCCGGCCAGATTCTCTTTCATAGCCGAACCATAACCAAACGAACTGCTGGCCCAATAGTCGGTCTGTACTTCGCCTTCATAGAAAGTGCTTTCCACACGGAAAATGCGCTCGTACTTCTCGTGCATCTTGTCGAAACTGAACTCAAAAGTGACATAAGTCAATATCAGCAAGGCAGATGCCATGCCGACTGCCAATCCGAAAACATTGATGAAACTGAATCCTTTCCGTTTCATCAGGTTACGATAGGCACTATTCCAATAATTCCCTATCATACGCTCTCTGTATTAGTCCCGGAAGTTTCGTCCAGCGGACGGTTGATATTCTCGGCTACGATCTTCCCATCGAGCAGGCGGATAATCCGGTGGGCATAAGTCGCATCACGCTGCGAGTGAGTAACGATGATGATGGTAGTCCCCTGACGGTTCAGTTCCCGTAGTAGCTCCATCACTTCCACACCGTTTACCGAGTCGAGGTTTCCGGTCGGTTCATCGGCAAGCAACAATTTACAGTCCGTCACCACGGCACGGGCTATGGCGACGCGCTGTTGTTGTCCACCGGAAAGCTGTTGCGGAAAATGATTGGCACGGTGCAACAAATTTACTTTCTCAAGTACCTGTTTCACCTTTTCTTTCCGTATGGCAGGTTTCATGCCCAGATATACCAGAGGAAGCTCCACATTCTCGTAAACGTTAAGCTCGTCTATCAGGTTGAAACTCTGGAACACGAATCCCAGTTTGCCTTTGCGCACACGGGTACGCTCTTTCTCTTTCAAGTCCGCCACTTCCTGCCCGAGCAACTTATAACTGCCGTCCGTAGGATTATCCAACAGACCGAGTATATTTAATAAGGTAGACTTCCCGCAACCGGACGGGCCCATGATGGCTACAAACTCACCCTCTTTTACTTCGAGGTCTACATGGTTCAATGCTACTGTCTCTACTTCCGAGGTACGGAATACTTTGCTGATGTTATTAATCTCAATCATAATGTTCTATTTTTCTATATATTATCTTTTTTATTCACTCTTAATACTGTTTACAGGATTCTCATTGGCTATCCGCCATGACTTCCAGAGGACGCAACCTAAGATTATCACCAGATTGGCGATTATCACCAACAGATAGACAATCCAACTGAGGGGAATCTGCTCGACAAACTGTTCCATCCAAACACCGTTGATGTACCACGATGCCAAGCTTCCGAGAACAACCGCAGGCAACGCCACGACAAGCACATCTTTGGAAAGCAGTTCCAGGATAGAAGATGCTTCCGCACCGTTTACCTTACGGATGGCAATCTCCTTGCCACGACGGCGTACTTCATCGGTGGTATATCCTATCAGACCCATCAGCATAACGAAAAACATCGTTATGGCCGCCATCAACGTGGCATTGCGAAATACACGGACGCTGTTGTAGGCATCGGTAATCTTCTTTTCATAGCTTACGAAGTCGATGGTCTGATTACTGAAGGCATCGGCCACATCCTTGTTCAGTTGCCGCAGATTCTGTGCAAAAGGTTCTTTCAGACGGACATGTATCGTTCCCGAGAAATCTTTATTATGACGGGCGATGAAAGGCATCTTAGCAGCCGTGAAGTCTTCTATCTGAAAGTCTTTCAGTACGCCTGCGACTTTCATCTGCGCGGTATTGTCAACGTCAACAGTACGCCCCACGGCATCGTCTCCCCAATGCATCATGTCCGCGAATGTTTCATTTATTATTATTTCATCTTCCGTACGGGCCATACGCCCGGCCTTGAACACCATACCCATCATAGCCGGATAGTCCTCACGCATATAGTAACAAGCACGCGTGGAAAAAAGCGCATTGCCCGATGCATCACGAATCATAGAACCGCTATATCCGCTGATTGGCGTATTATTGGCACTGGCCACAGCCTCTACATAAGGAAGTCCCTTAAAGAATTGGAAAGCGGCATCACACTCTTTATCCTTGTTCCAATAGGCATTGGCAAGCGCCATTCGCTGCGGATTATACCCCATATCCTTGTTCAGCACGTATTGATACTGCACCATCACTACGCACATCAGTCCGCAAATGAACGCCACCCCTGCAAACTGGATGAAAAGCAACGGACGCTTCCACCCTTTCTTTCCCTCGGTATAACGGCGGAACACTTGAGATACGGGAATACGGGCAAACAAACGTCCCGGCAATACTCCGCCCACTATAAACAGTATGCCGACTACCGTCAACGGAACCCAGATACGCTCCGGAGCAAGCAACAAAGAAAGTTTGGCCGCAGCGGTATCTTCAAAGAACTCCCGGAAATTCAGCAGCACCAAAGTCATTAAAAGCAACGCCGCCACAAT
>ERZ772881.2423-NODE-2423-length-13575-cov-32.270044_pt1 | contig 13575 bp, 9 predicted proteins | sample MGYA00580581_ERZ772881 | MGnify/ENA primary metagenome ERZ772881 (study PRJEB29015, sample SAMEA2737668) | human gut metagenome | biome: human gut; feature: human-associated habitat; material: faeces | place: China | collected 2012 ...
GCAAAGCTCCCCGCCGCCGAGCTGGTTCTGGACAAAGGCTATGATGTCCTGCTGCTGACCGAGGACGTGGATGAGTTCTGCCTGCAGATCATGCGCAGTTACCCCCGCAAGGATGCCGAGGGCAAGGACGGCACCGTGGAGTTCAAGAACGTCAACAGCGGCGATCTGGGCCTTGAGACCGAGGACGAGAAAAAGGCCGCTGAAGATGCCACCGCCGAGAACAAGCCCCTGTTCGATGCCATGAAGGACGCTCTGGACGGCAAGGTGAAAGAGGTCAAGGTCTCTACCCGCCTGAAGGATCACCCTGTGTGCCTGAGTGCTGACGGCCCGCTGTCCATTGAGATGGAAAAGGTGCTGTCCAAGCAGCCCGGCAGCGAAGGCGTAAAGAGCGATAAGGTTCTGGAACTGAATGTCAACCACCCCGTGTTCGCCGTGCTGAAGGCCGCACAGGAGGCCGGTGATACCGACAAGGTCAAGAAATACAGCAGCCTGCTGTATGCACAGGCACAGCTGATCGAGGGCCTGCCGGTGGATGATCCCGCCGCCTACGCCGAGGCCGTCTGCAGCCTGATGAAGTAACTTTTTCCGGCAGGCAGCAGACTTACTCCCCTGCTGCTTCCACGCACATCAATATTTCCCCCTTAACAAAAAGGCCGCGCTCCGCTATAATAGAGTGGAACGCGGTCTTTTTCTGTTCTTTTGCCGGACAGTCAGGATAAATTGAGAGGTTTTTGCTCATGCAGCCCAAAAAACATTATTTTGCCCACATTCCCACCATTGCCATCTTTATTGTGTTTGCCATGTCGGCACCGCTGGGCGTGCTGCTGTTCATCTTAAAAAGCATCGATAAAAACGCCGAAAAAGAGGAAAAGGCTGCTGCACAGGCGCAGGCAGACTATCGTTCCGACCTCGGCCCCGCATCTGCGCAGACGGCCCCCCGGCAGGAAAACGAGCCAGCCTACGGCCACGATGTTCCCACCAAAGAGCAGAAGGACGCTCAAAACTGGCACAAGACCATTGCCGTGATCTGCACCATTCTGGGTGCTATCTTCCTGTTTACCGGTGCGGAGGAACTGATCGACTGCCTGTTCGACTTTCCGGACTTCGACGATCTGCTCCCTGCATTGGCCACGACCATTGGCGGAGCCGGCGCACTGCTGACCGGCCTGCGCATGGATCGTACCCGCAAGCTGGAACGCCTGTTGGACAAGATCGCAGGCGACCGCGACAATATTCCGCTGGACGAGCTGTTTGCTGCCGCGGGCATCGACGCTGCAAAGGGCCGCACCGTGGTGGAAAGTGCTATTTCCCACGGTTACTTCGGTGCAGATGCTTACATTGATAACCGCACCAATACTCTGGTAGTGCGCGGCGCGGCTCCCCAGCCGCCCCGGAAACCGAAGCCTGCGCCCGCCCCAGAACCTGCACCAGCGGACCAATATACCGCAATTCTGCAGCAGCTGCGGCAGGTCAACGATGCCATCCCGGACCCCGTGATGACCACCAAGATCAGCCGTCTGGAAGCGGTCAGTGCCCGCATCTTTGAGCTGGCCAAGCAGGACCCCGGCAAAAAGGCCCAGCTGCAGAAATTCATGGACTACTATCTGCCCACCGCCCTCAAGCTGCTGAACACCTACGCCAGCCTTTCCCGGCAGGCGGTGGAGGGCACGAACATTACCGAGGCCAAGCACAGCATCGAGCGCAGCATGGACCTGCTGGTGACCGCCTTTGAAAACCAGCTGGACAAGCTGTTCCAAGCCGATGCGCTGGACGTGAACGCCGACATTGCCGCTCTGGAAGGAATGCTGAACCTTGACGGTCTGACCGGCAGCGAATTTACCCGCTGAACCACATCCCCGCACCCGATGGCTGCATCGGTGCGGGGATGTTTTTTGTGCAAAGTGCAATTTTCCATCCCGTCTTTTTTGGGCGCTGCGCTCAAAATTCCGGGATTTGTGTGCATTTATGCCAAGCATTTTGATTTGACCGAAAAATTTTTATTTTATTTGTTCGGCAGCAGCTAATCGGGCTGCACGGGTGTTTTTTGCAACTTTTCATCGAGATGCAACAATAACACATGGTTTTTTGCGTTGTGTTTGACTATTATAGAAGCAGCTACGGCAGCTGCGAACGGCTGCATCGACTTTTCCGATCATAATAGTAGGAGGAAATTTCCATGATGAAGTCCATTTCCACCTGGAAGCAGGAGCTGACCGAGGGCGCACACGCTGCGCGTCTGGCTGCGCTGTACTGCTGCACCCCCAACGAGACCCCTGCACAGGCAGCCCGCTATGCGGCTGTTCTGGACGGGTTAGAGACCACCTTCGGCGCACATACCGAAGCCGGTCTGTATAGTGCCCCCGGCCGCACCGAGATCGGCGGCAACCACACCGACCACCAGCATGGCCGTGTGCTGGCAGGCAGCGTGAACATTGATATGATCGCTGCTGCCGCCCCCAACAGCCTGAACCAGCTGCGCGTGCAGAGCGAGGGCTACGACCTGTGCGTCATCGACCTTGATGACCTGACCGCCCGCAAGGAGGAGGAGAACACCACTGCTTCCCTACTGCGCGGCGAGTGCGAGGCCTTCCGTCAGCGCGGCGCAAAGCTGTCCGGTCTGGACGTGTACATTTCCTCCAATGTGCCCAAGGGCAGCGGCGTTTCTTCCTCTGCCGCATTTGAGGTGCTGGTCGGTGTGATTCTGAACGACTGCTTCATGGATGAAAAAGTCTCCCCCATTGCCATTGCACAGATCGGCCAGTGGGCTGAAAATGTGTACTTTGGCAAGCCCTGTGGTCTGATGGATCAGATGGCCTCCAGCGTGGGCAACATTATCACCATCGACTTTGCCGACAAGGCAAACCCCGACGTGGAGCCGGTGCAGGTGGACTTTTCCAAGGCCGGCCTGGCGCTGTGCATTCTGGACTCCGGTGCAGACCATGCCGACCTGACCGACGAGTACGCCGCCATCCCCAACGAGTGCCGCGCTGTGGCCGCTGTGTGCGGCGGCGAGGTGCTGCGGGACGTGCCCTTTGAAACCTTCCTTGCAAATATTCCGGCCTGCCGCAAGCAGTGCGGCGACCGCGCTGTGCTGCGCGCCTTCCACTTCTACGCCGATAACGACCGTGTGCCCCAGCAGGTGGCTGCCCTGCGCGAGGGCGATTTTGATGCCTTTTTGCAGATGGTGACTGCCTCCGGCGACAGTAGCTGGGAGTATTTGCAGAACGTCATCCCTGCCGGTTACAAGGAGCATCAGGAGGTGGCTGTGACCATCGCCGCTGCCAAGCATTATCTGGGCGGCAAGGGCGCTGTGCGCGTGCACGGCGGCGGTTTTGCCGGTACGGTGCAGGCCTTTGTGCCGGTGGAGATGCTGGCAGACTTTAAGGCAAACATGGAAAAGATCCTCGGCGCAGGCCGCTGCCATGTGCTGAGCATTCGTCCTGAGGGAGGTGCTGTGCTGTGATCTCCACCGCCATCCAGCAGCTCGTGAACTACGGGCTGGACACCGGGCTCATCTTGCCCGATGACGAGATCTATATCCGCAACCAGCTGCTGATGACCATGCAGCTGGACGACTTTACCGCCCCGGAGAGCGAAGTGTGCTACACCGATCTGGAAAGCAGCCTGGTAATAGTGGTTTTGCCGCTGCCGTTCCTTCCTGTTATAGCCACGAACTCACCCTTAGCGAAGGACAGGGAAATATCATCAAGAACAAAGGGCATATTTTTCGCATAGCGGAATGACACATTCTTCAGTTCAAGCATTTTCTCTTCCTCCTTCCTTAAAGGAATCCACCACCGACTGTTCAGCGTCCCGGATATTCAGGAACGGTTTTTCAAAGGACACGCCCCAGTCTTCCAGTTCCAACTGGGCCCGATACATGTCCGGAATGGCTTCTTCGTAGATATGGTTTTTCTTCATATCCCGCATCACTTCTTCCGGTGTACCCTGGCTCACAATTTTACCTTTATTCATAAGGACAAACTTCTTTGCATAGGGAAGGGTGGCTTCCAGATGATGTTCTGCCACAATGACCGTAAGGCCTTCCTTCTGATTCAGTTCACCCACCATCTCATAGAACTCCCGGATGCCTTCCGGATCCAGTGCAGAGGTCGGTTCATCAAAGACAAGGACCTGCGGTTCCTCCGCCAGTACAGCGGCAACTACGAGACGCTGGCACTGGCCGCCGGAAAGGGTGGACACCTTTCTTTCTTCCAGACCATCCAGATGGACCTTAGCCAGGGCTTCCTTCGAACGGCGGCGGATTTCATCCGGCGGGAATCCATGGTTTTCAAGGGTAAAGGCCATTTCTTCACCCACCGTCAAAGTGACAATCTGTGCTTTGTAATCGGAAAGAATAACGCCGATGGAAGAAGCCAAGTCTGCAATGGTGTGCTGGGTCACCGCTTTGCCTCCGGTGAATACCATGCCTTTCATGGTGCCCCCATAGTAATGGGGAATAGCGCCGGCCATGGACATGAGAAGCGTGGTCTTACCGGCACCATTCGGCCCGGTAACAACGATGAAGTCCCCTTTTTCCGCAGCCATGGACACATCTTTCAGCGCCGGTTCCTTCGCAAAGGGATAAGTATAAGTCAGATGTTCCACGCTGATGACACCCTCCTGGCTCTGTTCAAGGACCAGGCCGCTGTGGTCACTGTCCTCCACGTCGGACTCTGCCATGTAGTGCATGGATTTGAAAAGGCGAAGTGCCGGGAAATAGAGGAACGGCGTAATGATGCCATTTCCGATACCTACCATGGCAACCGCCGGAAGCATGCCATAGAGGAATACCTTCATAGGAATTCCCATAACCACCGTCAGGATAGCCACGAAAGTAAAGCCGGAAACACAGGTAGTAATGAATCCCGCAATCGCCGGACGAAGAGAAAATTTCCCAATCTTAATGGGCGGTACGGAATGGGCAAAGAATCCGGCCACATAGGCCCCAAAGAATTCGGAAGCGAAATCGCCATAGGGGAAAGCGGATTTACTGGTGAAAACTTCCATCAGCGCCGCCACCATGCAGATGCCAAGGCACTGCTTATAGCTGGGCTTCGTGAGAAGGATCGCCACCACATAGCAGGCAATCATCCAGTTCGGCGTAAACCCGGCAACCGATGGGGATACCAGGTGCAGCAGCATGCCGATGGCCAGCATGAGTGTGGAAATGGTGAGCCACCGGAACCTGCCCCCTCTCGCCTTGGTGAAGACAAGCTTTGAAACATCCATGACCCTTTCCATAATAACCATCCTCCTGAAAATAAATACTAAAAAATCCTTTCGCTCCCTGCTCGAAAGCAAAGGGACGAAAGGATACAATTCCGCGGTACCACCCATATTGGCAAAATGCCCGGCTCAAATTCCATAACGGAGAATTCCGTCAGCACCTACCCCTTACGGCTCAGCGCTGCACCTCCCAGGCCCATTCACATGAACTGCCATACCGGACTTCCACTTGCGCCGGCTCCCTTGGATGGCTTCCATTCAGGCTACTCTTCCTGTTCTGCGGTTTTCTTATATGAACAGAGTATATCACCGGCATATGGGAGTGTCAATAGGAAAGAGAAAGCCGGAATATGCAAAGGCCAGCTGAAAAGCAGCTCATTCCTTCGCCCGATGTACCACCACCTGGGGGAAGGGAATATCGATTCCCGCCTTGTCGAAGGCTTCTTTCACCTTGATATACAGCTCATTCTGGGCGTCAAAGTACTTGGTCCGTTCTACCTGGGCCCTCACATAGATACGTATAGATGATTCCGCCATGCCGCTCACATAGATGGGAAGGTCCTCCTTATTCAGCACATAGGCATCCTCTTTAAAAACCTTTTTCAGGAGGGAAATACAATCCGGCAGGTTCGTATCATAACCCACGTCAAAGGTGAATTCCAAATTTCTCGTATCAAAGGCAGAATAGTTCTTGATGACGCTGTTGATGAGCGAGGAATTGGGGATAACGATCATCTGGTTTCCCAGGGTAGAAATCAGGGTATACATGATACGGATATCGGTCACAGTTCCCTGGTTTCCTCCGACCTGGATATAATCCCCCACCCGGAAAGGACGGAAAATAAGGATAAATATACCGGATGCCACATTTCCGATATTGTCCTTGAGGCCAAGACCGATGGCCAGACCGATACCGCCGAAAGCTGCGGCCAGAGTCCCTGCCGCCACGCCTGCAGTACCGAGGGCCACAATGGCTACAATGGCCAGACAGAAAAAGAAAATGATTTCAGAAATGAATGTCTTCGCCGAAGGGTCTACATTGCTCCTGTCCAGGATATGCTCTACGGCTTTCCGAATATACCGGCATATTATATATCCTATGATAAAGAGGATGACCGCCTCTATGAGATCAATGCCCCTGGTAAGAGCAAACATTTTCAGGTCCTCCATAAATTTGGCGGTAATGCCGATTTCATCGGTCACCACTTTGGTCACTGCATTTTGTTCCACGATTGTATCCTTTCTTCAAATTAAAGGAATTTAGACAGTTATATTGTATCATAGCCCGAGAATCGGTGGCTGGTAAGTGACACAAACGGAGTGAATAGGGCTAACAGTTGTGGGTTGTCTGCAAAGACATGCATCACCCCCTGCCCAAATGTAAAAATCAGCAGTCGCCCACCTGGGACGAGCTGCTGATTTTTCAGTCATGATGGGAGAAATGGACCTTCACATTGTCCCCCCTGTGTACCCTGGCTCCTATACCCGGACTCTGGCTGTCGGCGTAGCCGCTGCCATCAGGCTGGAATCCCAGCCCCGCCCTGGTGAGCCATTCCCCCACGTCCCGCATGGACCAGCCGGTAAAGCTGGGCAGACGGAATTCCTTGGCACTTTCCGGAGGAAGTTTTGGTTTGTACAGTTCAATAGGTTTATTCTGCGGTTTGGCGTGGTTTGCCTGGTCATCCAGCGTAGGTACCTGGAGATACCGCATGATCTGGGTCATAGCCTCCTTGAAGACCGGCGCTGCTACCTGCCCGCCATAAAAAGTTCCCTTTGGTGTATCCAGTACCACCAGACAGATGGCCCTGGGGTCTTCTGTGGGACCAAAGCCGCAGAAAGAGGCGATATACTGGCCTTTCAGGTAACCGCCGTTCTTAGCATCCAGCTTTTGGGCGGTTCCCGTTTTGCCGGCCATATGGTACCCCGGTATCTTTGCATTGGTACCGCCGCCTTCGGAGACTTCCTTCTCCATCATATCTTTTACTTCATCCGCCACGGTTTGGGAGATCGGTTCTCCGCTGTATTCGGTATCGGTGACTTTATAATCGCTGCCGTCCGGATTTTTGATGGACTGGATTACATGGGGCTTCACCATTTTGCCCCCGTTAGCAATGGCACTGTAGGCCTGCACCATCTGGAGCGGTGTCACCGCAATGCCCTGGCCGATAGACATGGTGGCCACATCGATGGCCCGCATTTCTTTTGGATCAAAGAGGATACCGCTGCCCTCACCGGGAAGTTCAATGCCCGTGGGCTGGCCGAAGCCGAATTTCTTTGCATATTCCGTGAGTGTCTTCCCTCCGGTGAGAAGGCCGATATGGGCAAAACCGGTATTGATGGAGAATTTCAGGATATCCACCAGCCGCACATCCCCGTAGGAGCCATCATCCCAGTTCCGGATGGCATGGCCTGATGCCCAGACAGCACCGGGATCATGCCATACCCGCTGTGTATCATAGGTACCGGCAGAAAGGGCGGCAGAAGCAATAATCGGCTTGAATGTGGACCCTGGTTCATAGATATCTACCACCGCCCGGTTCTTGAATTCCGCTTCTGTGGCTTTATCAAAATTATTGGGATCGTAGGATGGACGGTTTCCCAGGGCCAGTATGGCCCCTGTTTTGGAATCCATCACAAGAATAATGCCTCCATTGGCATGGGTCTCCGACATGGCCCGATCAAGTGCACGTTCCGCGTAAAACTGGATATTCTGGTCAATGGTGAGATATACAGATCGTTCCTTGTCCGCCTTATAGGGCGCCATGGCAGACTTCAGGATAGGATTTCCCCTGGCATCAGTTAAAATATGCTGCTTGTTCGTTCCCCCTCGGATAAGGGTATCCAAAGATTTTTCGAGGCCATCCAGCCCCTTATCGTCATATCCCACAAAGCCCAGTACATTAGCCGCCATTTCCCCGTTGGGATAAAACCTTCGGCTTTCATCAAAAAAGCCGAAGCCCTTCCATTTCTTATCCTTAAGCAGTTCTTCCACTTTTTCAGAATCTTCCGGATCCATGATTCGTTCAAGCCACACAAAGCGGGTTTCCTGGCTCATGGCTTTGACCAGGTCCCCTTCTTTTTTATGAAGAAGCGGCGCCAGTTCTTTAGCCGCTTCTTCGGGGCTCACATTCATCATGCCCGGATCCGCATAGAGGGACTTCACCATGATGGAAAAAGCCAGTTCCTTCCCATTGCGGTCATAAATGGTACCGCGGGGTGAATACAGAGTCTGGATTCCTTCGGTCTGTCCCAGGGCCATGTCCTCATAATGATGGCCCCTGATGATCTGGGTCCACAGCAGTTTCCCTGCAAGAATGACCCCTATGACACAGAGAAGGATGGAAAGGGAAACCGTTCTCTTCCGCATGCGGTTTCTAGGTGTTTCTCTTTTCATTATCCCGTCTCCTCTTATATCTTATTGCCGCCTCATGGAGAGCCTCCGGCGTATTCTCCAGATTTCCATTCTGTACACGAAGAAGAAGGTTCTGCATTCCTTCAGCCACATAGGGACCAAGGGCTTCCGGTACCTCTTTTCCATAGTGCAGTTCATGGGTTGAAACAGGCATGGAAAGAGCCAGTTTCTCCATATACCGGCCAAAAGCGCTGTGCCCTTCCGTATCGGACAGTTCCTTACCACAGCCGATAATATCCGCATTTCCCAGGTCCGTCATCTGAACAAAGGCTTCTGCCATATCACGGGAAGAGGAAAATACTTTATTTCTTGCCATGGACCGGATCCATTTCAGTCCGTCCGCCTCAGGCACATTAGCGAAGTAGTGAAACTTCATGTGATTTTCCACAAGCCACACCACTCGATTCGTAAAAGGTGCCGGCCGTTTCCAGCGGGTCAAGATTCCCCTGGCCATTTCGGCCCCCTTGATATCGTGACCATAGTCTGTCAATTTTCCCTTACGGACAGCTCGGATGCCGGGCATACCCTTCCCCACATCATGGAGAAGAGCTGCCCAACGGTTGACGAGCACCGGTTTCGATGCTTCCAGCACCGCCAGTGTGTGGTACCAGCCATCGTACTTATGAAATTCTTTCTGCTGTGGAAGTCCTACAAGATGGGACAGTTCCGGCAGTATGGGAATATCCGTAAATGTGCCTTTTTCTTTGGCCCGGCAGGAGCAATCGGCAAGACCGGTCCGCACCATCAGATCAAATCCCCGGGCTGCATGGGACGTCACAATGAGCTTGTCCACTTCATCCCGCACCCGTTCCAGAGAAAGGCCTGATACCCGGGAAAATGCAGACTCCATTCCCTCGACGAGGCTGGAATCTGCCATGAAATCCAACTGACCCAGGAACCGGCAGGCCCGGAAGAGCCGCAGCGCATCTTCCTGGAACCGGTCTGCCGCATTGCCCACGGTCCGAAGCCGTTTATGCTCAAGATCTGAAAGGCCATCAAAATAATCATAGAGCACGCCATCCCGGTCCAGGGCCATGGCATTCACCGTAAAATCCCGGCGGCTCACATCCTCCTTCAAGGTATCAGAAAAAGAAATCTCCTCCGGCCTGTGCGAATCCTGTCCATACACTTCCCTGCGAAATGTGGTGACTTCGTAATTCTGCCCATTCACCACCACAATGACCGTGCCGAAACGACGGCCGCCGCCATCGACAGCCTTCCAGCCCTGCCTGCCGGCAATGGCCATGGTCTCCTCCGGCCTAGCGGAGGTGGTAATATCCCAGTCATGGGGAATACGGCCCATGAGCAGGTCCCTCACACAGCCGCCCACCACAAAAGCCTCTTTCCCCTCCCTGCGAAATGCAGAAAGGATAGAAAGAGCCCCTTCATCAATTTTCCCGATTCTTTCATCCTGGGGAGGGACCTGGAACCGGTCCTTCCGGAGATAGTTGGAAACGCGGTGAATGAAACCCATGGACAGCCTCTTTTCGAAATTTCTCATCAATCACTGATGTAAATTATTATATACCGTCCGCAGACGATGGAAAAGGGGGACGGCGGACAATACAAGCGGGATTGAGACTGGGGCAGAGATTGAAATTTGGAAAAACAGGTCCTGCGTTCCATTTCCCATCATCGTTTCCCCAACACTATTGGGAAGTGATGATGGACATCTCCCTTCTAAAAAGAGAACCCCATGCTGAGTCAATTCTACGATATAGAGTAAGAGTCATCAGGATGTCATCTGAAGCGGATCTGCTATCTATCAAAAAAGCCGTGATTGCTCACGGCTTTTTCTACAGATTATCCACGCTTTGCCAGCTGTTTCTCACCTGCAGCAATGATATTTTCTATGACCATGGTAGTAGTCACGCTGCCAACACCTCCAGGGACAGGAGTGATGGCCCCAGCTTTTTCCGCCACTTCTTCAAAGGCCACATCTCCCACGGTCTTGCCATTAACCCGGTTAATGCCTACGTCGATGACCACAGCCCCTTCTTTCACCATATCCGCAGTCACATAGCCTGCATGGCCCACGGCAGCCACCAGGATATCCGCTTCTCTGGTGATATCTGCCACATGCTTTGTGTGAGAATGGCAGATGGTGACGGTGGCATTCTTCTTCAGGAGCATCAGGGACACCGGTTTGCCGATGACGTTGCTCCGTCCGATGACTACAGCCTTCTTTCCGTCGGGATTGATATGGTAATGGTCAAGGATAGCCATCACTGCCCGGGGAGTACAGCCGAAGAGCCCCTCTTTTCCTGAAAAGAGGCGGCCGCTATTGGTATCGGTAAGACCGTCCACATCTTTGTCGGGATCAATGAGGGAAATCATTTTCTCTTCGGAAATGCCCTTTGGAAGAGGCATCATCATGAGGATGCCCGTGATTTCCCGGTCATGACTGAGGTCTGTAATGAGGCTCCCCAGTTCTTCTTCCGTAATGTCTTCAGATTCCCGGAAGATTTCAGATTCTATACCATATCCCTTGGCCACTTTCTGCATAAACGATGCATACATGGCAGAGGGCTTGCTGCTGCCGGCCAGGATAATGGCCAGTTTCGGTTCCAACTGCTGCTTTCGAAGCTTTGCCAGCCTCTCTTTGAGAACCGTTTCCAGGGAGGCTGCCGTTTCTTTTCCGTCCAGAATTTCCGCCATCTCAGAAAAGCCCCGTAATGTTTCCGTCATCATCTACGTCGATCCGTTCAGCTGCCGGCCGTTTCGGAAGGCCCGGCATAGTCATCACTTTGCCCGTCAGGACAACCACAAATCCGGCACCTGCAGAAATTTTGACTTCTCTTACATGAAGGGTAAATCCGCTGGGAGCGCCCAGTTTGGCCGGATCATCGGAGAAGGAAACCGGCGTCTTGGCAATGCAGACCGGTACATTTCTGAATCCCATTTCTTCAATGTGCTTCAGTTCCTTTTCCGCAGCGCTGTCATACTGTACATTGGCGGCGCCATAAATGTTTTTCGCAATGGTTTCAATCTTGTCTTTCAGGGACAGATCCAGGTCATAGAGAGGCTTATAGGCAGAACCTTTGTCAATAGCTTCCAGCACCTTACGGCCCAGGTCAAGGCCGCCTTTGCCGCCATCCACAAAGACTGTGGATTCAGCCACCGGCACCCCTTCTTCCCTGCAGGCGTCTTCAATGACTTTCTTTTCTTCCGCCGTATCGCTGGGGAACATATTCAGGGCAACCACAATGGGCAGTCCGAATTTCTTCAGGTTTGTCACATGGCGGAGCAGGTTCGGAAGTCCTCTCTTCACTGCTTCCGGATCCGATTCAGTGAGTTCATTCTTTGCTTTGCCGCCGTTCATCTTCAGGGCGCGGATAGTGGCTACCAGTACAGCGGCGTCCGGCTTCAGGCCTGCAAAGCGGCACTTGATATCCAGGAATTTTTCTGCACCCAGGTCAGCACCGAAGCCAGCTTCCGTAACCACGTAATCCGCCAGATGTAGGGCTGTCTTCGTAGCAAGAATAGAATTGCAGCCATGGGCAATATTAGCGAAAGGACCGCCATGAATGAAGGCCGGTACGTGTTCCAGAGTCTGCACCAGGTTCGGCTTCAGGGCATCCTTCATGAGGGCCGCCATGGCACCCTGGGCATGGATATCACCGGCAGTAACCGGTTTATTATCATAAGTATATCCTACGATGATCTTGGCAAACCGTTCCTTCATGTCCCGGATAGAAGTAGCGAGGCAAAGGATAGCCATCACTTCAGAAGCTACGGTAATGTCAAATCCGCTTTCCCGGGGTACTCCGTTTGCATGGCCACCGAGACCTACAACAATGTGACGGAGGACGCGGTCATTCATATCCATGACCCGGTTCCACACCACCCGGCGGGGGTCAATACCGAGGACATTTCCCTGCTGGATATGGTTATCCACCATGGCAGCCAGGAGGTTATGGGCTGCGGTGATTGCATGGAGGTCACCGGTGAAATGAAGGTTAATATCTTCCATGGGGACCACCTGGGAATAACCACCGCCGGCAGCACCGCCTTTAATTCCCATGCAGGGGCCAAGGGATGGTTCGCGAAGGCAGATCATGGCCTTCTTACCAAGCTGGGCCAGGGCCTGTCCCAGACCGACAGTGGTAGTTGTCTTACCTTCCCCTGCAGGAGTCGGGGAAATAGCGGTCACCAGAATAAGGTGGCCCATAGGCTTCTTTTCCAGTTCCTTTGTAAATTTCAAAGAAAGTTTTGCCTTATAGGGACCGTAATTTTCCAGGTCCTCTGCCGGAATACCAATGGAAGCACCAATTTCCGTGATGGGCTTCATTTCCGCTTTCTGCGCAATTTCAATATCGCTTAACATTATTGTCCCCCTTACTGGCATAACACAAGTGTATAATACGACTCCATTATAGCATAGGGGTAGCGGAAATGGGGTTAAAATCCAATTATACAGAATATACGACCTCTTTATTTACTTGCATTTCAAGAATACTGCTTGTCCTGTCATCAACTTTCTGAATTCTATCCATATTTTAATAAAAAAGGTATTGCGAAAATGTAAAAGATTTGTTATTATAATTCACGTACTCACGTACAGATTCCTGAATAGCTCAGCCGGTAGAGCGCGTGACTGTTAATCACGATGTCGCAGGTTCGAACCCTGCTTCAGGAGCCATAGGGGTATCGCCAAGCGGTAAGGCAACGGACTCTGACTCCGTCATGCGTAGGTTCGAATCCTACTACCCCTGCCAATGATCCATTAGCTCAGTCGGTAGAGCACTTGACTTTTAATCAAGGTGTCCCGCGTTCGAGTCGCGGATGGATCACCATATGTGGCCTGTTCGTCAAGTGGTTAAGACACCGCCCTTTCACGGCGGGTTCGCGAGTTCGAATCTCGCACAGGTCACCAATGTGGGCGATTAGCTCAGCTGGGAGAGCGTCTGCCTTACAAGCAGAATGTCAGCAGT
>ERZ772881.2430-NODE-2430-length-13527-cov-16.148605_pt1 | contig 13527 bp, 10 predicted proteins | sample MGYA00580581_ERZ772881 | MGnify/ENA primary metagenome ERZ772881 (study PRJEB29015, sample SAMEA2737668) | human gut metagenome | biome: human gut; feature: human-associated habitat; material: faeces | place: China | collected 2012 ...
CCGCGTGGCAGAACTATCTCAAGCTCTGCAAGACCGGCGGCAGCCGCAGCTATCTCGAAACGCTGCGCTATGCAAATCTGTCCAACCCCTTCGAGGCTGGCTCTGTCGCGCGTGCCTGCGGGTACGCGGAGGACATTCTGCTCAAGCAGATCGCGGAGCAGGCGAAAAACGTGTAAAATCCCCCCATTTGGCAGCCGATGATCCAACCAGCAGAAAAGCAGCGGGAGGAACCATGAAATTCCATGGTTCCTCCCGCTTGTTTTATTTTGTTTCACTCTTTTACCGCCGCCTCGTGACGGGGCAGGCTTCTTGCTCCGTAGTTTCCCCGACGGCCTTCATGGCGCCGCGGTGTGCCTTCCCTTTGGGCCTCCTTATGCTCGACAAGCTCCATCTGCTTCTCAAAGGCTTCACCCTTGTGCTCTGAGCCATGTCTTCCGGCAGGCTGATAGGTCGTGACCACGCGTTCGACCTGCGCGCGGAGTTCCTCTTCGTTTCCGGCATAGGCCACCTTCATGAGCATTTGCAGCTGTCTGAGAAAAACATCCGTATCGAAACGGATCGGGCTGCCGATATGGATCAGCTGGTTCGGCGTTGTGCGCAGGCCCTCCTCCGACATCAGCTTTTCTTCATACAGCTTCTCGCCGGGGCGCAGGCCCGTATACTCGATTTTGATATCCACGTCGGGGCGCAGACCCGAGAGCTTGATCAGATTTCGCGCAAGCGTGTCGATCTTTACGGGGGAGCCCATGTCGAGCACGAAGATCTCCCCGCCCTTCGCATAGGTTCCCGCCTGCAGGACAAGCGCGGCGGCTTCCGGGATCGTCATGAAGTAGCGGATGACATCGGGGTGCGTGACCGTCACCGGGCCGCCCTTTGCGATCTGCTCCTTAAAGCGCGGCACGACAGAGCCGTTGCTGCCAAGGACATTGCCGAAGCGCACGGCCACAAACTCGGTTTTCGCATTTTTGGCGGACTTCATGATCTCGCGCATACTGCCGCTCTCGTCGCTGCTGTGCACGTGAAGCGGCGGCAGCTCGTCCGCCTTGCCGTCGCGGATCTTGCGGCTGAACGACTGAATGATCATCTCGCACAGGCGCTTGGACGCGCCCATGATGTTCGTGGGGTTCACCGCCTTGTCGGTCGAGATCAGAACAAAGCGCTTGCAGCCGTTTACCATGGCGGCGTAGGCCGTCTTATAGGTGCCGATGGCGTTATTTTTGATGGCCTCGCACGGGCTGTCCTCCATAAGCGGGACGTGTTTATGCGCCGCCGCGTGATAGACTACGTCGGGCTTATACGTTTCAAAGACCTGATTGATCCGGCGGCTGTCCCGGACGGAGCCGATGAGAACCTCCAGATTCAGGTCCGGGTATGTGTCCTTCAGCTCAAGCTGAATGGCGTGGGCGTTGTTTTCGTAGATATCGAAAATAACCAGCTGCTTCGGCTCGTGGGAGGCGATCTGGCGGCACAGCTCGCTGCCGATCGACCCGCCGCCGCCCGTGACTAAGATCGTTTTTCCACGGATAAAGTCGTAGATCTCCTTCATATCGACCTTGACCGGTTCGCGTCCGAGCAGATCCTCGACCGCGACGTCCTCCATCTGGCTCGCGACCACGTTTCCAGTCACAAACTGGTACATACCGGGAAGAATCTTCAGTTCGCAGGCCGTTTCCTTACAGATATTCAGAATATCCCTGCGCTGTCCGGCAGTTGCGCTTGGGATCGCGAGAAAAATTTTCTCGATCTGGTACTTTTCAGCGCCTGACAGAATATCCTCTCTGCCGCCGATGATCGGAACGCCGTCAATAAAGCAGCCCTGCTTGCTCTTGTCATCGTCGATGATGCAGCAGACGCGGTCGTGGACTTCCTTTGTGTTTTGCAGATCGCGCAAGATCATACGTCCTGCCGAGCCTGCGCCGATCAGCATCACGCGGCTGGCCGTATTGTCCGTCTGCCGCCACAGCAGCCGGTTCCGCTCCAGCTGAATGAACCGGTATGCAAAGCGTACGGCCAGCGAGAGCATGAACTGAATGACGATCCCGCCCACATAAAAGGCGATCGGCATCCGCATGAACAGCACCGTGATGCCGGCGGTATAGACGGTTCCGAGGATGAGCGTAGCCGCCGTGGTCCTCGCAAGCTCGGAATAGCTTGCGAAGCGCCAGAGGCTCTGATACAGCTTGAACAGCCAGAAGACGAACACGCAGACAACCGCATAGATCGGCAGGAAATGGAACCACGCCATGAGGTAGTCATTCGGTATGCGCGAATACTGGCAGTCAAAGCGGATCCAGAGCGCGGCAAAATACGCGCCCGCCGACACGACGACATCGTAAATTGCCAGAAGGATCGACGCCATATGGAAATTTTCAAACGTAAAACGAGGCTTTTTGTCGATTGGAACGGTATGCTTCTCTCTCATTTCTCTTTTCCCCATAAACCCACTTCATGCTTTCTGAGAGAGGTAAGGCGTTACCCTCCCATTCCATATAGTTCCTTTTTTGTGCTTTTTGCGTAAGTCTGACGCTGATGTGAAACGGTTCCAAAAGCAGCGCACGCGATCAGGTCCGTGCATCCTCGTTGCCGCTTTGCTCATGCAGGCCAAGCTCTGAAAAAAGCCGTCCTGCTTCCTCCGAGCGTTCTTTTCCGATGCTGTGATTTATGCGAAGCTCGTTCACGCTGCGCGTGACGCCGCCGCAGAACAGGAGTTTTCCCCAGCGGAGAAGCTCATACAACGGGAGCAGCACAGGCTTTCCGTCGAGTGACGGAAAATGCGTTTTCAGCGTCTCATAGGGAAGCCAGATGCGGGACCACGCATAACGCAGCTTTCCGCCGCTTTTGGCCTGCCGCACCGACATCCGATTATCCACCGTGCCATATACGCCGCCGTACAGGATATAGCGTTCCAGACGGCGCGTCGCCTCGTCGTGCGCGGCGTTCCCGAACCACACCTCGGTCAGCCGCTCCGCCTGCTTCGCAAATGTGGACAGTCCGCCGTCCGCGAGGAGCTGTTCCCGCTTGTCCCGGTCGTGCGGGACACGGTGCGTCAGCACCCAGATATCCAGGAAGGGGCGAATACCGCAGCCGCCGTTATCGACGTGCTTTGCCATATGTGCGATGTGGTAGAAATAGAACAGCTCGTCCGGCATTTCCAGCCAGTATGTCCAGCCGCTGTGCGGAATTGCGGTATCCCACACTGCCGCCAGCACCTCCGCCGCCTGATTGATCCGGTGATCCTCAATGAGGTTCCGGTGCAGCTCGATATGCTGTCCGTTTGGGGTATAGATCTGGACATCATGGTCAGAGATCTCCCCGATCCGGTATGAAAGGTTCTCCGAAAGCGCCTCCATTGCCCTGTCCAGATCTGCCTCACGGACAAATACGTCGATATCGCAGCTTGTCCGCATCCACGGCTCGGGATAGTACCGGCGGAGCACCGAGCCTTTCAGGGGAATAAAGGGGATCCGAGCCTTTTCAAGCGTTCCGCAGATTTTTTTCAGCTCATGCTCGAGCTGCTCACAGCGGAAGGCCGCACGGAACATTTCGTTGTCAAGCTCCTTGCCCTGCTCGCCGCAAAGACCGTTGTTTTTCAAACCGAGCGCAAGCAGGTGCGTGAGGTCATGCCGCCGCGCAAGCGCACTCATGGCGGGCAGCATATCCGGGGCATAGCGCGCACGCTCCTGCGCGGAAAGCGGACGTCCGCTGACCGCCGAAGTGATGATAAGAAAGAAACTCTCACGCTCTCTGTTTTCCAAACCCTTGTGCTCCCTTTATTCGTTGAAGCAGCCCCGCCGCCATACAGGACGGCGGGGCTGCCGCAGGTCTTAGTTCCACTTTTCGTGCAGCAGCTCGCTGTCGAAGGTGTAAGTATGTTCGCTGGTTGCCTCAACGATGTCGTAGAAGCCCCAGAAGGTCTTGCTCACGTCGGGGAAGCGTCTGCCCGCACCGGCGTCAATGGCGTCAAAGTCGGCAAGACGGCCAAGCATACGGTTGACGATGGCAGCCGTCTCCGTGCGGGTGATCGCCGAACGGGGGTTGAACTGGCCCCGGCCATTGCCGACGCACCAGCCGAACGCGGCAGCAGCCGCGATGTTATCATATGCCCAGTAGCCTGCGGGAACGTCGGTGAAGCTCACGCTGGCCGACGGCAGCTTGGCAAACCGGGTGCTGATGGCGGCAAATTCCGCGCGGGTGATGGAGCGGTTCGGCTCGAAGGTCGTCTGGCTCGTGCCGTTGAGGATGCCCATCGAGGCAAGCGTATTGACAGCGGGCGCGTACCAGGCGTTGTCCGCGACATCGTCAAACTTCTTCGTACTCTGCACATTCTGATCCTTCAGCAGCCGATAGAAGATCTGCGCGACCTCCGCACGGGTGATGGAATCGTTGGGACGGAAATTGCCCTTGTTGTCGCCGACCATGAACGCAGTGTGATCCTCCACATTCAGAAGCTCTGCAACACCGGATTCTGCCGGGCTGATCGTCTTCTTGCGGAACACCGGCTCGACCGTCACATCGCCCTCGGGCATGATAAACGTGTACTGGTTATTTCCAATGTAGGTCGGATAGATGCGGTTGCCGTTCTTGTCGGTGACGATAATGCGGCTGATCACATATCCCTCGTCCGGGTTGACCGTCACGGTGATCGTTCCGCCGCTGGGAGAGGTGGTGGGATACGCGCTTGCGTCGCCGTTGTCGGTGTCAATGACGATGACTCTGCCGACGCGGGAGCCCGTGTCATCACCGCCGGTCGTGTAGCTGTTCAGCGTGATGGTAACGGTATAGGTTTTTCCGTATGCACCGTCCGAAGGAGGCGCGACCTTTACGCTCGGCGTATAGCTGAGCTGATAATCGACACCCTCTGTCAGTGCGTTGACCGTCGTACTCAGGTCGACCAGCTTCGCCTTCAGGTCAATGCCCACAGCGGCGGGGTTCGCGTTCTGGATCGTCACGTCCTTCGCATAGGGATCGACCCAGCCGGCCCAGCCGACGTGGCCGCTGGTTTCATACGCCGAAAGGCCGCTGGCCACGATCGCCTTCATAGCTGCCGAGCCGAAGATCTTGAATTCACCTTCGCCGCCGGCATACTTTTCATTGACGACCTGCACGACGCCGCCGGTCAGGCTGTCGTCCGTCAGGCTGAGATAACCGGTCGTGCCGGTCACGGTGTAGGTCTTGTCCGTGATCGAGACGGTCAGATAATATCTGGTCACGGCCAGTGCCGTCTGCGGCAGAACCAGCGCGAACAGCATGATCAGAACCAGGGCCAGTGCAATTCTTCGTTTCATGTTCAAATCAATCCTTTCTCCTGCATACGCGACATATACCACGCTTTCTTTATGCTTTTTTCCTTCACATACGTATCAAACACGGTGTCTGTCAAGCTCATATCACCGTTGTTTTCCTTGATCAGCTTCTCCATTTCCGCAATGATGCCGTCCATCCTGCCGTCGCATTCCTTTTCGAGCTTCGTGGCTCTGGCAAGGTAGCCGCTCACCATGGAGGCAAGCTTTGTGCCCGTGCGCTGGCTCTCGGTCAGGGCATTGTATTCCGCCCTTGCATCGGCCTCCATCGCTTCGAGCGCTCCGAGATATTCCTCACGCAGGACGTAGACCTGCGCGATCAGCTCGGAAAGCTGCTTCTGATAGTCCGACGCGTCCGATTCGGACTCTGCCGTTTCCGCAGGCTTCGCCGGAGCATTCGCCTCGCCGCTGTCCGTCAGACGGCCGATCAGATCGTCCTGCGTCAGGCTGCCGTCGCGCAGCGCCTCTCGCTCTTCGTCGGTGGGGGGACGAACCGTCACGTCGGACGAGGCATCCACTGCGTCGCGGATGGTCTGGTCGTTGTCGGCAAGCTGAGTCTCCAGCTCCGCCGGGCTGTACTGCCGGGAGATGACAAACGCCCGGATTTCGTCGCGGAAGCGCCACGCAAGGATTCCAAGCGCCGCGGCCAGCACGGCCAGCACGATCAGCAGAATTTTCCACCATGCCATTTTGCGCGTTTGATATCGCCCTCCGGCAGACAATGACATCACTTCCTTGCTTCCTGCATATTCGGTAAATGCAGAAGATCCATTCCCAGCTCCGCCGGGATCTCCGGGCGGTGCGTCGCCGCAAGCGCGGCGGGGATCCGTTCTTTCAGGTTATTCAGCACGACCGTTTCCGTTTCGCGGTCGAGCGCCGAGGTAATTTCATCGAGCAGCAGCACCTGCGCACCGGAGAGCAGCGCGCGGGCGATCGCCACGCGCTGACGCTGGCCCGCGGACAGGCCCTGTCCGTTCTCGCCCAGCGGAGTGTCGAGGCCCTGCGGGAGGGTGTCGACAAACTCGCACGCGGCGGTATGCAGCGCGGCGCGCAGCTCGTCCTCCCCTGCTCCGGGCTTCGCCAGCAGGAGATTTTCCCGCAGCGTCCCGGAAAACAGCGTCGGCGTCTGCGGCACGAAGCCAAAAAAGCGTCTCGACGCGGCGGAGCATGGGTAATTCCCCTTGTCCGTCTCCAAAATGACTTCGCCAGACTGCGGGCGGTAGGTCGCTAAAATCAGGCGGTAGAGCGTGCTCTTTCCGCGTCCGGAGGCGCCTGTCAGGCACGTCCAGCGGTCGAGCGGCACGCGCGCGGAAAAATTCTGCAAAACGGGACGCTCCTCGCCGTCGTAGGCGAAACTGACAGTTTGGAACACCAGCGCCTGCGGCACGGCATCCGCCGGGATCTCCTCCCCTGCCGGTTCATCCGGCAGGCTGCACAGCTCCAGCAGGCGTTCCTGCGCGGCGTCCACCGCAGCAAGCTGGCTCTGGACGCCGGTCAGGCCCGTCACGGGAGAACGGAACAGCGCGATCAGCTGCAAGATAGCGGTCAGGTCGCCGATGTTCAGCGTTCCGTTTCGGATCGACAGCGCGCCCCAGAGGATCACCGCGCCCGAGCCAAGATAGATCAGAAGCGAAAATCCCGTCCAGCCGCCGATGGAAAGGCGGCGCAGCGCGGTCCTTGCGCCGAGCCAGTCGTTCTGGCAGCGCTCGAAGCGGCGCGCATTCTCGTTCGGCTCGGCGACGGAGCGCACAAGCTCCAGATGCTCCAGCGTTTCCTGCAGCTTCGCGGTCAGGCGTTCGCCTGCCCGGCGCTCGGCCATGTGGCGATTTTTGAGCAGGCGGCGAAACGCCAGTCCTGCCGCAGCGGCCAATACGCCGCCGGCTGCCAGCAGCGCGGCCAGAAGCGGCTTCAGCGCAGCCAGCGCGGCAAATGCCGTGCAGAGCTGCATCGCCTTTCCGGCAAGGCCCGGATAGAGGCTTGTGTATCGTTCGCAGACCGTCCGGCAGTCGCCGGTCAGGCGGCTGTACAGATGTCCGCTGTGGTACCGGTTCACGCTTTCGCAGTCCTTGGACTGCAAAAGCAGCAGCAGCGTGCGCTGCAGATCCGACGTACATTTGTCCGTCACGCGCCCGTACCACGCGCTGATGCCCGCGCTCAGAAGCGGAATCAGCAGGCTCAGGGCCAGCAGCGCCGCGCACCAGAGTGCGAAGCTCTGCCCGCCGGGCGGGTTATTGAGCACACCGCGCGAGGCCAGCGCCAGCGCAACGGCCAGTACGGAGCGCAGCCCCGTCAGTCCGGAGAGCCAGACAGCCGCCCGGCGGCAGGGGGCAAGCGCATGGTTCAGCACGGTTTTTGTCACGGTCTGGCTCCCTTCGCGCCGGAAAGCAGGCGTTTGATGCGCCGCATCCCGCCGACGGCCAGATGCCGGAGCGGCCGCAGCGCCAGCCAGACGCGCCAATACGCGCCGTACAGCGCGGAATCCGCCGACACCCAGCGCCCGCTGTGCCGGTCAAAGGCCTCTGTCACCGCGAGGATGCTTGCACGCGGGATACCGCGTTCGAGTATCCACTGTGCGTCGCCGCAGCAGGTCACGCTGTCCGCGTCCACTGCGGTGATGCGGTGGAGCACGTAAGTCCCGTCTGCGCGGCGGTAAAGCGGCAGGTCGCCGCGTTTGAGCGCGCGCGGAGCCGTCAGGCGCACGCGGCTCACGCGGTCATGGAGCATCGGCTCCATGCTGTGGCCGGTCACGGTCAGCACCACGTCGCCGCCGAAGGACAAAATCTCCCCGATCAGCGGCGAGAGCGCCGACATGGGTACGCTGTGCGTCTGCATATCAGTTATTGCCGATGATATCGCCGATATCGATGCTGCCGTCGCCGCCGACGTCAATGGACGGGTGCTCCTTCTCATAGGCGGCCTTCGCTGCCTCCATCCACTTAAGATAGGCTTCCAGCGATTCAAACATCTCAAAGTGCTTCTGGCGCTCCTCGCCGGTCATGGCGAGATACTCTTCCCAGGTGTAATCCTCCGGCTTCTTTTCGCCGGAGTCCGGCTTGCCGTCGTCCTTCTTATCGTCGGACTTGTCATCGGTCTTGTCGTCCTTCTTATCGCCGGCCTTATCATCGGTCTTGCTGTCGGCGGGCTTGCCGTTCACGGCGTAGTCGGAGGCGGTTTCAAACTGCTCCTGCGTGAAGACGTTCTGAGCAATGAGGCGCTCGCTGAGCGTTTCATTGCTGTTCTTGATCTTGACGCGCATGGCGTTCCAGAAGATCTCCACGGCGTTGCCGCGCACGAAGCCGGCATCATCCGCCGTGCTGGACACCAGACCCAGCTCCTTGGCGAGGACGGCGCTCTTGCGATAGTTGAAGTCGGGCGTATCGCCGCTGTCGGTGTAGCCCAGCGCGCGCAGGACCATGGTCAGGTACTGGTAGTCGGTGACGGTGTCCGCGCCGCCGAAGGTGGTGTCGTTGTAGCCCTTGACGTAGCCCTTTTCATAGGCGTAGGCGACGTATTTGTCTGCCCACTGCGGCACGTCCTTGAACGGGTGCTGATAGCCGCCCTTTTCCGCCTCGGCAGCCTCGCCGAGCATACGCAGGATTAAGGTGATGCTCTGGCTGCGGTTCAGCGGGGCTTCGAGCGAATAGCCCTTGCCTGTTCCGAGGAACAGGCCGAGGTAGTTCAGCGCGTCCGCCTGATTGATCTGTCTGGCATTATAGGCCGCCGAGGCGCAGGTCATGAGCATCATGACCGCCAGGCAGAGCGCCAGCACACGGGTAATGTTTTTTTTCATAGTAATACTCTCCTTTTCGTGCTAGTTCCACGTTTCGGGGCGGGTCAAACCGAGTTTGGCCCAGCCAGAAGCGGGGAAATGGATATGCGTGCCCGTTTGTAGGGGCCGACGGCTCTGTCGGCCCGGCAGATGGCAGCATTATTTGTGAATTTCTACGGCACATACGCATATATCTGCTTATTATATCTGCTTATTTCGTTGTAGGGGAAACTGCATACGGATTCGCCGTGGATTTTTGAAAACACACTGCGTCCTGCGGGCGGACAGAGTCGTCCGCCCCTACAGGAACGCGTGTGTGCGGATTTACGCCTCCAGGCACCCAGCTTTTTGCAGGGTGGACAGAAATTCGTCGATATCCTGTTCGGCCTGTGCGTCAGATACGTCGTATTCTGCGGTGAGGGCGGCGAGGAGCGCGGGGCGGTCGGCGCCCTGTTCCAGCGCGCGCCATAGGAGCGCGCCGGATTCGTTGAGCGTCAGCATACCGTTAAAATCCACGCTGGCTGCGCCGACGGCGAGGACGGCATAGCTGCCGGCCACCTGACGCAGAACAAAGTTTTCCTTGAGTTTCATAGTCCTTCCTCCTCCGCCGCGCGGCGCATGGTTTCGAAGCTCAGGCGGGCGGCGGCTTCCTCCGGGCGGTTTTCCAGCAGGAAGACCGGAATTTCCCGCAGCAGGCTGTCCAGCGACGCAAGCAGAAGCTCCATACTGTGCGGCTGAAGCCGGTACGTGGTCTGCGCCAGAATCAGCGGCAGGGCCTCGGCGGCGGACAGGCGGCGGATGCGGTTCTCCTGCGCCTTTTCGAGAAAGCAGATGCCGCCGAGCGGCCATTTCTGGTTGAGATTGATGCCGTCCTTGCCGCACCACGGGGTGCCGTAGGCGAACCAGCGGCCATCGAGGCGGCGCAGGGCAGGCTTATCGTCGTTGAAGACCTGCACAGCCTCTCCAAACGTCTGCTGCCAGAGACGTGTATGCGTCGATTTCCCGCGCCCGCAGGGGCCGGAAAAGAGGTACGCCCTCCCTCCCAGCGCCGCCGCCGACGCGTGGAGCATCAGACCGTTGTAGCGCAGTAAATGCCAGTAAAACTGTTCGCCGGATTCCATGTATTCCAACAGTTCAGGGGCGAGACCGGGCCAGCTTTCGGCATGATAATACTCCTGCCGGATGGTAATTTCCGGCGCGGAGGCTTCTTCTGTGAGATATCCCGCGCAGCGGGGGGCCATGCCCCCCGCTGCCGGGACTTCTGTGATAAGTTCTGCAATTTTACAGAGCATCAGTGGAGCTGATAAGCATCCTTGAGGCTGAACGGATCATCCTTCGATGTGCCCTGACTGTTACCGTTAAAGCCGGGAATTTCACCACTATCATCCATAAGTGCATCATTGAGAGAAAAACTAATTTTCTCCACTGTGGGTTTCTCGTACTGTTTTTTCTTCATTCTAATTTATCCTCCAATTGCGCTCGAATAAATGATACTGTCAATCGTCTGCGTAAAGAGTGCACACTTGAGCTGCGGAGTCATGCTGAACTTAGCATCGCCAAGAGTGCTGAATCCATTGACCGTCATCATAAAGTTCACGTATCCTTCATCATTCACATCTTTTTTTGCTTTGTTAAGCGTATCAGCTCTGAAATCAAAGATTGCCTTATTAGTGTTCCACTCTGCAACAAAGCTGAGCTGCACACTGTCGTCGTCAGTAGCGAGTTTGTTCCATGCATCAGGGTTCGTAAACTTGAGCTTGAGCACAAACATCACTCTATTGTCGTCGACCTTATTATACGACAGACCCGTCTTCTTACTTACAAAGAGCTCAAACATGTACTTGTACAGGCGATAACCGCCAGCCTCAGTATCCTTCACCGGGAGATAGCCGTTGTCGGAGGGCAGCTGAGAACCATCCATGTCACCGATCTTCAGGAGGCCTGCGCCATCCGTGGAGTCGATGATCTTGCCGAAACCGAACAGCTTACCGGGAAGCACCAGCGTCTTGCCGTTCAGGTCGATGGTCTTGTTGGCTCTGAGATAGAGGAAGTCAGTACCATACGTAACAACATCATCAAGCAGCTTGATTGCTCTGCCGTTCGTTGCGGAGTCGGCAAGCAGCTTCTCCAGATCGCCGTAAACAGGCTTACCGCTGTTGTCCACATAGTATGCGTTGCCGCTTACCTTCTGGACAGTGTACGTGCCGTCGGTGTTGGCGGTGGAGACGTAGCCGGTCTTCACGTAGGTAGTGCCTTTACCCTCGGGGTTCGCGCCGGGATCGAAGCCGTAGAACGTGCCGCCGGTGACCTCAATATTGGCCTCCTTAGACAGATAGTGCTCGTCCTTGCAGTTCAGCGTCCAGTCGGGGGTGAAGCCCTCATAGGTGCCGCCCTTGACGTAGACATTACCGCGCTCAACGTAGATCAGATCGAAGTGGGGATCAGTGGTGTTGGTGATCTGCTGCCTGTAAGTACCGCCCTCCAGCGTGACCTTGGCAATGGGAGAACGCACCCACACGGCCATAGCCGCGCCGTTGTCCTCAACAGCGGTGACGATACCTTCACCCTTGATGGTCAGGTCGCCCTTCGCCGTCACATAGAACAGGCCGCTGATACCGCTGCCGGTGATGTTGTAGCCGGCCAGGTTGATGGTGACCGGATTATCACCATTGACCGTGTAATAGGACTCGGTGTTGATATTCTTCAACAGGGTGATGGTCGCGCCGCCTTGCGTGGCCTGAGCCGCATTGATAGCAGCCTGCAGCGTGTCATACTTGACGCCGTTGATCTCGGCAACGGGCTCCGCCTTCCCAACCTTGTACATGCCGCTCTCGTCCTTGTTAGCGACATAACCGTCAGCCAGCTTTGCGCCGTTGGCGTCGGGGTCAGTGGAGAAGGTACCGCCGGAGACAAGGATCTGGGAGCTCTCCGTCAGTGCGGGATAGTTCGCAGCCTTGTCAAAGACCAGCGCGGCATTGGGAACGTTGTTCTTGCTGTCGCCGACCCAGCCCTTGGCCGTGCCATCGCCGCAGTTGAACGTACCGCCCGTGACCTTCACATTACCGGCGCGTGCAACGATGCCGGCACCATTGTTGATGTTGAAGGTACCGCCGCTGACGGTGACGTTGTCGTTCCACGGCGCATAGATGCCGCAGGCAATGTAGCCATCGGTCACGATGCCGCCGATGAAGGTGCTGCCCTTGACGAGGATCGTGTTGGGCTTGCCGTCACGCTTGCTGCCGTTGCCGGCGATGACAGCGTTATCGGTGGCGATCAGCGTTGCCTTGGTCCTGATCTCAATCTTCGCGCCGGTAGACGTACCGGTGATCACCGCGCCCTCGCGGCCCTTGAGCGTGCCGGAGTACACGGTCAGGTTGGCGTTGTCGCCGACTGCCACGGCCACGTTGCCCGTGGACTCGATGGTGCCGACACCGTCCGTGCTTTGAATGTCCGTCTTGCCGTTGATGCGCAGCGCCGTGCCCGCGGCCGTAATGTTGTGGCCAACCAGATTGAGGTGTACCGTCTTGCCAGCGGGGAACACGGCAGTCTCCGTCAGCGTGACATTCGCCAGCAGACGCACGGTGGAGCCGCCCTTGGCGGCATTGATAGCCGCCTGCAGCGTCTCGTACTTGACGTTGTCAACCTTGGCAACGTAAACGCCTTCCTTGACGCCATAGGTGCCGTCTGCGTTCTGCGTGGGGATGAAGCCGGTGTCGCAGTGCTTCGGGTCTACTGCGCGGTTGAAAGAACCGCCGCTGATCTTTACTGTGCCATGATTGTCCGGATCATAAGCATCGTCAATCAGCTTGCTGCCAGCAGCCTTGAAGGTACCGCCGGTGATGGTCAGTTCGCCACAGAGTGCGCTTTGATTTTTGTATGCGCTGGAGAAGAGGACTGCCCCGGCGGTTTCTGCAGTTTCAAAGGTACCGCCGCTGATAGTCGCCTTGTTCCAGTTCATGATGACATACTGCGCAGTATTCTTGAGCTCGCCGCCCTTGATTTCAAGTACGCCGTTAGCGTCGTTCTTGACGGTATTGACGCCGCCGTCAAACGTGCCGTCGTTAATTGTCAGATTGGCTATGCTATCCTGGCCACCATTGCGAATATTGCTGGAATAACCGCCAGCGTTTTTAACGGTGGTTCCCTTATTGATGGTCATCGTGCCATAGTTGGCAATGGTGTACCAGCTATTGCCGCCGTTGCCGTACGGCTCGAGCGTGCCCTTTTCCTCAGAGCGCTCAAACGTACCGCCGGACAGAATCACAGTGCCGTTGTTCACAAGCGCACCGCGTCCATGCGTCACGTTATCAACCGTGCCGGTGCCAACGCTGTCCTCAATGGTCAGGCTGACACCCTTATTAACCGTGATGGTGTGTTTAGCACCTTCGTTTGTGAGCGTGAAGCCGTTCAGGTCGAGGGTGATGTTCTTGCTGATTACAACATCTTCCGTCGTGTCGG
>ERZ772881.2444-NODE-2444-length-13442-cov-5.111676_pt1 | contig 13442 bp, 8 predicted proteins | sample MGYA00580581_ERZ772881 | MGnify/ENA primary metagenome ERZ772881 (study PRJEB29015, sample SAMEA2737668) | human gut metagenome | biome: human gut; feature: human-associated habitat; material: faeces | place: China | collected 2012 ...
AAGGACATATATGTGGTTCCTTCGCCTGATTTTTTGTATCCTTTTGCGAAGGCTTATCATTTGATATAAGCTTGGTCATTAGGGAATATTCTACCATAAATGATGTTTAAATAATAATAAACCAGAATATTTATTTTATCAAGAAAATGAGAAAAAAGAAACTTTTATTTCTGTTGTTGTCGTTGGTAATGTCGGCGACAGGAGCACATGCTCAGACAGTGGGAACAAGATTCAAGGTTGGTGATATAACCTATCAGATTTCCGCCAAGGATTTAAATAATCCTGCCAATAACACGGTGTCCATCTATGAAATTGGGGGCAGCGGCATTGTGAATGTTCCGGGATCGGTTACCAACAAGCAGGATCACGAGAGCTACAAAGTTACCTCGGTAATTCCATGGATTCCCAATCAAATCAAGACCGGAGTTACAGAAATCGTGTTTCCTGAAACTTTGACATCTATCCCGCGCGGTTCTTTCAAGCAGTGTGACAACCCGACCTTTACCAAGGTTACCATTCCTGCCTCATGCACCAGCATTGGACCCGAGGTGTTCATCGTGAATCCCAGTTTTAAGGAGTTTGTAGTGAAGCCCGGTAACCCGAACTACAAGGCAGTGAACGGCGTACTCTGCACTGCCGACAGCAAGACCCTACACATGTGTCCTCCCGGAAAGGAAGGAGACCTGTTTATTCCAGAGGGCGTAACCAAGGTAGAGGTTTGGGGAATCGGTCAATGCACCAAATTAGGGAAGATTTACATTCCTTCTACCTTAACAGAATTCTATGGACCTTCTTTCGTGTGTTCGGGGCGAGAATATGAGGTGAGCAAGAACAATCCCCGACTCAGCACCATCGACGATGGCGTGCTCTGCAACAAGAACCAGGACGCCATCATCAGTTATCCGCACCATCATAGAGGCAATACCAGTCCGCACCCCTATACCATCCCCTCAGGCATCAAGACCATTGGGCGAATGGCTTTCTATGCAAGCAATGTAAGTGAGCTGCACCTGAATGAAGTGGAAACCGTCATGCCGACGGCCTTCCAGTACTCCTATGCACTGACAACCATAAACATCGGACCCAACGTGAAGAGCATCGGCGAGTCAGCTTTTTCAGGCTGTACCAATCTGACACACATTAATGTAGACCCCAACAATCCCTCTTACAAGGCCGTTGGTGACGTGCTGTTCAATAAGGCTGGTGACCACTTGATGCTGTGTGCCACAAAGAAGTCCGGCGACTACACGGTTCCTGCTGGCGTCAAGTATATTGACGACCATGCTTTCCTCGGTACAACAGACTTGACAACCATTACCGTTTCGAAAGATGTGGAGGAAATTGGGACTAATGCTTTTTCCGGCAGTGCTATCAAAGCCATCAACATTGAGAGTGGCTCAAAGTTGAAGACCATCAAGAGTGAGGCTTTTGCCCAGGCGAACTCCCTGACCAAAATAACGATTCCTGCATCTGTAACAACGATACAGCCCAAAGCGTTCACCTCCATGGACGCTTTGAAGACGGTAACATTTGAGGGCGGCTCACGGCTGGAGGAGATTACTGAAAATTCTTTCAGCAACAATAAAAACTTGGAGAATGTTGTCTTTGCCGGCAACAGCAGCTTGAAAACCATTCAGCTGGAAGCGTTTGCCCATGATCCAAAACTGAGATCATTTGAGATGCCCGCTTCCGTGACCTCCATCAAGCGAGGTGCTTTCCTCGATACGCCGTCACTGACCACCGTTACTTTCAAGGCTCCGTCATCCATCTCAACCATCGGACAAGGTGCCTTCGCTTACAGCGGCATCACGAACATCACACTGCCCGAGAGCGTTACAAAGATAGAGCAGCAGGCCTTTGACAACTGCCAGAAACTGAAGACCATCAACATCCCCAAGAATGTATCAAACATTGAAACGGGTGCCTTCAACTTCTGTGAGTCTCTTACTGCAATCAATGTCGATAAAGACAATTCAAGCTACTCTTCCCTCGACGGAATGCTTTGTTCCAAGGATAAGAAGACACTTGTTACTTTCCCGGCAGGTAAGGCAGATACCAAGTACACCCTGATTCCTTACTTTACGACTGTAGGGCAGTACGCCTTTTATTCCAGCGACAAGGTGACGAACATCACCTTCCCAAAGAGTGTGACCGGAATCAAGACCCGTGCCCTTGCGCTCTGTAAGAATCTGAAGTCGCTTAGCTTCATGGGCACCGACAATGTTCCCACGCTGGATGCCGACATCTTGTACCAGTCAACAAATCCAAAGGCCGTCACGATCTTCGTTCGCAAGAAGTGGTACGAGAGCAACAAATCTGTCGTGGATAACTACAACAACATGTTCAAGGAGGTTCATCCGTCATTCGTCTCCGCAGCCGGCTACGATCGTGGTACAGAGTTCTTCCCGACATCAACCGACAATGTAGGCGTCATCAGCTTCTACACACCACGCACCTCCGTCATCATTGACAAGAAGGCCAAGGAGAGTGCAAACACTGATGTTTACGGCAAGGCTTGGCCTGAAAAGACCTACACGGTCAGCTCAGTTCTCGACTTCGCCTATCAGAACGATGCCAAGGTAAAGGATATTGTCATGCTTGCTGACATCGGTTCCATCGGACTGGATGCCTTCAGGGCCGGCACACAGCTTAAAGGACTGTATTTCGTTGGCAACACACCGGCGACTCTCAATTCCATAGGCTATGAAATGCCTGATGACTATCCCTTCAACGACAACCAAAGTATCTATGTCAAGGAGAGTAAGGTAGATGACTATAAAGAGGTATGGGGACAGGGCCATACGCTGAACATTACCTACAGGATACCGCAGACTACCAGCAGGAACGGTGGCTCAGTGTGCTTCCCCTTCGATGTGGTTTATCCGAAGAACTTGGGCGACAATGACATCAAGCCATACGTTCCGATGGAGTACACTCATGCCTACGATACAAGCAATCCGTTCGTAAAGGCTTACAGCATTGACAACTATTACGTTCCGGCCTTTGTCGGCGCACTCATCCGCAGCAAGGAGACAGCTTCGGTAAACTCCTACTGCCAGATGGACGAGACGCAGGCACACGACAAATCAGCCCTGACCAACCTCGGCTACAACGAGACAGGTAACAACTGCATGATAGGAGCCGTGGAAGACACCCCCATTCAGAATGTGAACGGCTACCAGTATTATGCCTTCAGCAAGAGCCAAGGCAAGTTTGTCAAGCTCGAGGCCGGTGCCAATTTCCCCTATTTCAAGGCTTACCTCCGCATGGCCAGCCAAACACCTTCTCATGCCATGGGATTCATGATTGTCTTTAAAGACGGTTCGACTGTTACCGGCATCGATGGCCCGACAGATGCAACTGAGGGGGAGGATACTCCTTATTACAATCTGGATGGCATGAGAGTAAACAAGCCGACAAGAGGTATTTACATTCACAATGGCAAGAAAGTAATTATTAAGTAAATGGAGGAACGAAGAATGAAAAAAACAGTATATGCGAAGCCATTCACAGAGGTAATTGCAGTGAATAATAACGCCTTGATGGAAACATGGAGTATCGGTGTCGACAACGACCATACTATTGGTCCCGGCGACGAGGGCGACATCGGCGCTAAAAAAGGCTGGTTTATCGAGGAACCGGAAGATAGTTTAAAGAATTATAATCCCTGGGAGGACTAATCATATTATTAATTTTCGGGAGGTGACATCCATAGTCTTCTCCCGAAATTATTAATAAAGACGCAAGAGAATATTTCAAGGAAGAGTTTGGTGACATACCCGGCGTCTATCTCAAGTGAATCAAGGGAGATCAAAAATGAGCAGAGACGGTCACGCCGTCCCTATCATCTTCACTTTCTCCTCGAACTCGTCGCGCTTGCCGAGGGCACCGTTGCGTACCTTCGCGCGGTAGTTGTAGATTGTGTTGACCGAGTAGTGGAGGCATTCCGCAATTTTCGTACTGTCGTCCATGCCCAGGCGGATAAGGGCGAAGACACGGAGTGGGGTGTTGAGGCGTGAGGGATCAGGAAGCACAAACTGGGCATCAGGGCGCAACAGTGCGTTGATTTGGTCAACAAAGGAAGGGAACAGATTGAGAAACGCGTCGTCGAAATGTTGGTAGAGAGCCTCCATATCCTTGCTTTTCATACCAGCCGTACGCGTCAGCTCCAACACTTTGTCGTACTGATGGTTTTTCACCATCCTGTTGACCGACAGCCGCAGCTTGTCGAGTTTGTCGATGTAGAGTGAACACGTGGTGAGGAATCGTCCGATGTAGGCTTCTTTCACGCGGCTGCTCTCGTCAAGCTGACGGTTCGCATTAGCGAGCTGTTGTCGTTGCCGCATCATGTAAGCCAGGGAGACGATGAGCACGACCGACAACATACTGACGAGTACAACGAGGAGGGCGAGTTGCCGGTTTGTCTGTGCCTCTTTCTCCTGAAAGTTGCTGTCGATGTTGCGCAATATCGGTGATATCTGCCAGTTGCGCACGCGTGCCCCGAAGAGGTTGGCAAACTGCCAGGCGTAGTCGATGTAGCGGTGGGAGCGGTCGATGTCACCACTCTTGTCAAGCTTGTCGGCAAGGATCCACAATGAGGCCTGGTTAGTCACGGCATTGCGTACGTCAGCCAACGCCGACTCCGTGAGCCAGTAGAGGGCTTCGTTCTCACACCCCATGCCCTCTAATTCCACATAGCGGAAATAGGCGACGATGGCGTAAGCGTGACTGCCTTTTGGCGCGAGGCGCAGACGAAGGTCGTTGTATATTAGCGCACGGGCGAAATCCTTGCGGCTGGAGCATGCTATCTCACGCTTCATCAGTACCGCCTCACTCGAAGCAGGATAGACAGCATACATGGAGTCGCGGTAACTGTCGGCCTTGTGAAAGAACTGCATGCGGAGAAGTTTGTCGCCCGTATAAGAGGCCATCTCCCCATAAACGTGATTCAGCGCGTAGTAGTAGTTCTGCCAGCCTGTCCTGTCAAGCTCCTTGCGGTTAAGCTTGCTGAGAGTCGTCAGCGCCTCAGGATAATACCCCGCGATAGAGAATTGTGTGGCTTTCTGCGCACGGCACGACGCTGCAAAAGCCGTATGGCCCAATGCCTGAGCCAGCGAGATGCAGCGGTCAAGGTACACCAGGGCTGAGTCGGTCTGAAAAGACGTGTAACCCTTGTAGAGCCGATAGCTGAGCTTGAGGCGTTGGGGCAAGCTATGGGTTGCGGACAACTGAGCCTTTAGGCGGTTCAACTGTTGCTCGTGAGCCGCGATATATTTAGGACTCTGCTCCAATGCCTCGTCGAGTACGTGATACTGCTGGTAAGCCAAGGCGGGAGAGGCTGACATCAACAGGAAGGCCGGGACGCAGAGAAAGCGGAATAAGTTGTTTCTCATTTTCACTGTTAATAGATTTATTGTTGATTGCAAAGTTACGAAAAAAAACGATATGATGGTAAGTTATGGCGTAACACCATGGAATTTTAATACAAATGTTACCACCAATTCATTTAATCGAATAAGATATAATGCACTGATTATAAGTTCACTGACTGATTTCCCTCTTCTACTTTTACCACTTTTTACACCCCAAGGCTAACAGCGTACCATATTTCTTCTTACCTTTGCAAAAGATAAAACTATCAGTTGAACGATAAACGTATCAACCCTTCGTAGGAGTGCAAATGAACCTAAAATGATAATCATAAAACTAAAGATCATGATGGAAAAACAAAGAAAAACCTCAGTCGTCGGTCGGTTACTGGCCATGCTTTTCATGGTCTTGCTCACCACACCGTCCTTTGCCCAAACAGGCAAGGTGTCGGGTACAGTGGTCGATGCAGACAATCAACCCATCATTGGTGCCTCTGTCGTTGCCGCCGACGGTCACACAGGCACCATTACCGACCTCAATGGCCACTTCTCCTTGAACGTAAAGCCGGGAACATCTCTAAAGATTACTTATGTGGGATTTAAGGCCGCTACCGTGAAAGGCGGTTCGGGTGTTCATGTCGTCCTGCAGGAGGAGAGCAACACGCTCAACGAGGTTGTCGCCATCGGTTACGGCTCCGTGAAGCGTAAGGATGTGACGACAGCCGTCTCCACAGTCTCAGCTGAAGACCTCAGCACGCGTCCCATCGTCTCTGCCGTACAGGGCATGGAGGGTAAGGCAGCCGGGCTGCAAGTGTCGCAGGCCAGCGGTACGCCGGGTGCTACACCGACCATTCGCGTGCGTGGTACCACATCTCTTAACGGAAGCAACGCCCCGCTCTTCGTCGTCGACGGTGTGCCGATGACAGACATCTCTTTCCTTGAAGCCAATGACATCGACAACATGCAGGTGCTCAAGGATGCCTCCTCCGCAGCTATTTACGGATCGCGTGCCGCAAATGGTGTCATCATCATCAACACCAAGAAGGGTAAGCAAGGCGTTACGAAGGTAGAACTCAACGCACACTATGCTTTCAATACCGTACGCGACAACCAGAAATCACTCAACACTGCTCAATATAAGAAGCTGATGGACGAGATCGGACTCATCAAACTGCCCGACGGACTCACTGACCAGACCGATTGGAAAGACGAGGTCTACCGCACCGGTGGCGTACAGGACTATCAGCTTCAGGTGACCAACGGCAACGACCGTCTGCGCTATATCATCTCCGGTGGCTACACCGGTGAGACAGGAGTCATCATCACCTCAAGCTTCAAGCGATATAACGGGCGTGTGGCGCTCGACAACGACATCAAACCGTGGCTCAACCTAAGCACTAACATCAACTATTCCGATTATACCTATAAAGGTACGGGCATCATCAGTGGTACGGGCGCCAACCGCGGTGGTGTAGTGCCGGCCATCATTGCCACACCGACCTATGCGCCTATCTGGGATCCCGACAATCCCAATCAGTACTACACTACGTTCTACGGCGCTAACATCGACTCGCCCTTAGAAAGCCTTGCCCGTACGAAGGACAACAAGAGTGAAAACGCACGCCTCATTGCTACAGGTAAGGCTACGGTAAAATTCACCAAAGAACTCAACTGGACATCCACCTTTACCCTCGACCGCACGCAGACCACTACCACCAATTTCCTTGACCCGGTTTCGACCCACGACGGCCGTGACACAAAAGGTGAGGGATCGGACAACCGTTACACCAATCAGTTGCTTATCTGGGATAATGTGGTCAACTGGAAACACCATTTCGGCAGGCATGGCCTCGACGCCATGGCCGGATCTTCCTGGACCAAGAGCGACTGGAAGCACAGCTACATCGACGGTTACGACTATGCTGACGACAAGATTAAGACCCTCAACGCCGCCAACCGCATCTCATGGACTGGTACAGGCTCCGGGGAGTCGCAGTGGGCGATCATGTCTTACTTCGCACGTTTGCAATACAACTGGAACGACACCTACATGGTCACAGCCAACATGCGTGCTGATGGCAGTTCCAAGCTTGCCCCTGGTCATCGCTGGGGCTGGTTCCCATCGTTCTCCGCAGCATGGCGTATATCTAACGAACCGTTTATGAAGGATATCTCGTGGATCAACGACCTCAAACTCCGTGGGGGATGGGGTGAGACCGGTAATCAGAGTGGCTTGGGCGACTATGGCTATCTCGCACAGTACAGCATTAACCGCGTGCAGTGGTTCGGTGAGGGATACGACATTAACGCCGTGCCTACACGCACACAGTCGACGCTAAGCAATCCCGAACTGACCTGGGAATCAACCCATCAGTTTGACTTTGGTTTCGATCTAACAATGCTCAGTAACCGTCTCACGCTTTATGCCGATTACTATTACAAGCGTACAAAGGACATGCTTATGAGTATCACCCTTCCTGCTGGCTCTGCAGCCGCACGTAGCCTTACTTACAATGGAGGCGAGATGGAGAACAAAGGATTTGAGTTCACTGTCAGTTCAAAGAACTTTACAGGAGCGTTCAAGTGGAACACTGATTTCAACATCTCTTTCAACCGCAACAAACTGAAAAGTCTGAAGTTCGTGCCTATCCAGTGGGCAGCGGGCACATCAGAGGTCGTAGCAGAATATGTGGTGCGCAATGTTCCCGGACGTCCGCTTGGCAGCTTCTACGGATACGTGGCTGAGGGCGTAGATCACGAGACCGGTGACATGATTTATAAGGATGTGAATGACGATGGCATCGTCTCAGCTTCAGACCGCACCTATATCGGTGACCCGAATCCCGACTTCACTTATGGCATGACCAACACATTTTCCTACAAAGGCTTCGACCTGAGCATCCTTCTCCAGGGTACCTATGGCAACGATGTCTATAACGTCTCCCGTATGGAGACCGAAGGTATGTACGATGGCCGCAACCAGTCGACTCGCGTGCTGCGTCGCTGGCAGATTCCTGGTCAAGCCACGGATGTGCCGCGTGTGAACTGGAACATCAAGAACTCCTCTTATTTCATTGAGGACGGCAGTTACCTGCGCGTAAAGGATGTCTCACTTTCTTACAACGTTCCGCTCAACATCATCAGCCGATTTGGGTTAACGAAACTGCAGCCTTACGTTTCGGCCACCAATCTCCTTACGTTTACGAAGTACAAAGGCCGCGATCCGGAAGTCAACCAGTATGGCGACAGTGGTGCCGTACAGGGCCTCGACTGGGGTACTTATCCTTCCAGCCGCTCTTTCGTACTGGGTGTGAAAGTGGAGTTTTAATTCTTAAAATCGTATCATCATGAAAACTAAATATATCATATTTGCTGCTCTCCTGACAATGCTGGCCGGTTGCTCGCTCGACTATGATCCCGTTTCCGTCCCAACGGAGATAACGGAGGGTAAACTCACCGACACCACGAAAGCGGTGCTCGCTGACCGGGATGCTGCTGTCTCGCAGCGTAAGGCTGTCTATGAGCTGCTGCGTAACCGCCAGGAACACATGCACCTTGACTATGTTCTGCTCGGCGATTGCCACTCTGACAATGCCTATGTAGGCACAGTGGGGGCTGAGGTCGTGCCCTATGAGACCAACACGATTGATGCCAGCAACCCTGACATGGCACGCGACTGGAGCCGTTACCTCGAGGATATCGCCACGGCCAATGTGCTTATCAATGGTGTAGACCAGCTCATGAGTGAAGGCAAGGTGACAGAGGCAGAAGGACATCAGTGGAAAGCTGAAGGTGAGATTTCCCGTGCACTCAATATGTTCCGCATGACGCGTATCTGGGGATCGCTGCCTATGGTGACTACCATTCCAAAAACCATTACGTCGAAGAACATCGACTCCGTCTATCCGGCTTACTTCCCACCAAGAGCCACCACAGAGGAGTGTTACAAGCAGATCATCAGTGACTTGACCGATGCGGAACAGTATGCTCCCGACTTTGATAATGCTGACCGCACTCTGCTCTCAAAGACTGTGGCACAGGCACTGCTCTGCAAGGTCTATGCGGAGAAAGCCGTGCAGGATTATGACAAGGTCATCAGCTATGCAGAGAAAGTGCGCGCTACCCCCGGGCTAACACTCGAACCCGATTTCACTACACTGTGGGGTTGGGATTCCTCGAAGAAAGATTGCATGAAACGTAACACCTCAGAGGGAATCCTTGAAGTGCACTGGTATTCGGGTGCAGGCAACTGGGAGTCGTGGATGTTCGGCCGCTGTTTGGAGAACTATGATCAGTCATTCTCGTGGGCTAAATGGGCCACACCTTCACGCGACCTCATCAACGATTTCAACAATGAGGGAGATACGGTGCGACGCAATCAGACCATCGTCTACTATCAGTGCGGTTGGTCCAATTATTATCCGTCAGACCATTATCCGTTCATGTATAAGCTGCGTTCCGGGTACAATAATGAATATATCCTTCGTTTAGCCGATATCATGCTTCTTGAGGCCGAGGCTTATGCTTACAAAGGCGATCTCTCGAACAGTGCAAAGCTCGTCAACATCATTCGTGAGCGTGTGGAACTTAAAGATCTTGACAGTTCTAAAACGAACTCAAAGGATGCTATGATCGAGGCCGTGCTCCATGAGCGTCGCCTTGAGTTGGCGCTTGAGGGTCAGCGTTGGTTCGACCTCGTGCGTAACGGAAAGGTGGAAAGTGTGATGAACAATCTCAATAGCCGTGACTCAGGAAGACTGAAGTTAGCCAAGAGTTACAATGCCAACTCTTACCTCCTGCCTATTCCACAGACTGCACTTGACGAGAATCAGAACCTCACGCAAAATCCAGGTTATTAAACTAAAGACTTTATGCCAAATACAATGGAAAAGAAGTATATGATAGTTGAAATATTAACTTCTGTGCTAACTGCTCTGCTCATGGCTTGTGGCAGTTCATCGGAGAATGGCGGGGAGACACCCGGCACCAACCCCGACACGCCTTCCACAGGCAAGAAAGTAGCCTCGCTGCTCATGACGACAGCCAATGGTGCTTACGACCTCAAGAATGCCACTGCCGACATCACGAAGGGCTCCACGATGGCTGCTACGGTGCTCCGGCTCGATGCTTCGAAAACTTATCAGAAGATGGATGGCTTTGGATTCGCGCTCACCTATTCGTCGTGCTATAACCTCCTGAAGATGAGCGCAGCCGACCGCAGGGCTTTCCTTAAGAAGACTTACAGTACAACGGAGGGCTACGGCGTGAGCTATGCGCGCATCTCCATCGGTTGCAATGACTTTTCAAGCACCGAGTACACGCTCTGTGATACGAAAGGTCCTGATACAGATCTGCTGCAGCACTTCGCCTTGCAGAATGATGAGAAAAACTACGTCATTCCTGTCATCAAGGAAATTCTTGCTATTAATCCAAACTTGAAGATCATCGCATCACCATGGACATGTCCAAAATGGATGAAGGTGAAGGATATCTCTACGAAGAAGGCGCACAATGCTTGGACTGACGGACATCTGAATCCCGACTATTACGAGACTTATGCCGACTATTTCGTGCGCTTCATCCAGGCTATGCAAGCTGAGGGCATCAGCATCTATGCCATAACCCCTCAAAACGAGCCGTTGAACAAAGGCAATTGCGCTTCGCTCTATATGCCGTGGCAAGAAGAGGCACCTTTCGTGAAAGCCCTGGCGGCTGACTTCGAGAAGAATCATCTCAAGACGAAGATTTATGTTTTCGATCACAACTACAACTACGATGGCATCAGTGACCAACAGGATTATCCTGTCAAAGTCTACAATACGCTCGGAAGTAGTTTTGACGGATCTGAGCTCGTTGTAGGCGCCGCTTATCACGACTACGGAGGCAGCAACACAGAGCTGGATGACATCCACCAACAGGCACCTACAAAGGATCTCATCTTCTCGGAAAGCTCTATCGGTACATGGAACGATGGACGTAATCTCTCAAAAAGGCTTGTGGCTGACATGAAGAGTATTGTGCTCGGCACTGTAAACCGCCATTGCAAGGCTGTGCTCGTGTGGAATCTCATGCTCGACGACAGGCTCGGACCCAATCTTGACGGCGGATGCCAAACGTGCTATGGGGCCGTGGACATCAGCAACAATTACACGCATATCTCGCGCAACTCTCATTATTATGTCATTACCCAATCGGCAGCTGCAGTAGAAACGGGTGCACAGCGCATCGGCACAAGCCGTGACCCGAAGCTCACAGGCATCAGCCATGCGGAGTTCCTTAACCCCGATGGCTCCTATGCTCTCCTGTTGCTGAATGAAAGCTCAGAGAATCAGACGATGACTGTCAGCGACGGTAACCAGTATTTCAAGGTGACTGTACCGACTTCAGGGGTGGTGTCATGTAAATGGAACAGACTTTAATTCTCAACTGACAATTATTGATTAGCTATGAAAACATTCAAGATATTCTGCATGGCGTCTCTGGCTGCCCTCTGCCTCTCCGCCTGCAACAACAACGACGATGACCCGCTGCCGCGCGGCGACGGTAAGCCGGTGATCACTTCTCAAGATGTACCCACGTCGGCACTCTTTGGTGACAGCCTCTCTTTCTCCGCTAACTGTAAGGATGAGGGAGGCGTGGCTCTTTCCACACTGAAAGCCTACCTTTATTTCGATGATGAGGTCGTCGGGCAAACCACGTTGCGCACAAAGACGGAAGGCAACTACACAGGTAAGGTCTATGTGCCCTTCCTCAAAGACATTCCTGATGGAACAGCGAAACTGAAACTCGTGCTGCAAAATACCCACTTCACAACTACGGAGCAAGACATCGATATCGCTGTATCAAGACCTAAGTACGACTATATCAATCTTGTGACGGGCGACCGGACATACAAAATGACGCCTGACGCCTCCAATCCTTATCTCTTCTCCACAACGGTACAGTCGGCTACCAATCTGCTCTCCGGCTACATCTCAGCTCCTGCTCAGGGTTCAAACGGCAACATCATCACCTTTGGTGAGGGAAGTGACGGATGCACACAAGGTGTGACGACCCCGCTCTCATTCGTCAGTACGACAATCGGCAACATCAAGGTAACGTTCAATACGCTTACATATGAGTACAAACCCATACTCGATCCAAATGCCAAGCCTGTGGAGATCACCATCGACAAGAACAACCTCTACTATGTCGGTGGCCTTATTCAAGGGTTAAAGTATAAATTCACGGACAGTGCCGTAGATGGTGATGACTGGTATTATGATCCTGACTTCTTCACAAAGAATCCCGACGGCTCGTTCACGTTTAACGCTGTCACGGGCATGTACACGATTGCGGCCAACTACGACTACAAATGTTTCCGTATCTGGGCTATGAATGGCGCTAATCCTGCTTCTCTCAATGACGACGGAACTGGCGCTGTCTGGATCATCGGTGCTTGCACCTTTAATAAGCCAGCCTTCCTTCCGTTCTATCAGAACAATATCAGCTGGTGGACTGGCGTTAAGTATGATGTCTGTATGGCCCCAGTGAAGAATAAAGTCTACCAGGTGACCATGACCGTAGATAAGCAACTGCATCATGATCCGTCAACCATCAACTTCAAGTTCTTCGGTCAGGCAGGCTGGGGTACGGAGTTCAAAGGTTCAGGAAGTGACCATTGCATTACCTCCACAAGTAATGTGTTCAAGATTGGTACGGGGTCGGATGGCCACGATGATGGCAACATCTATGTGCCGAATGACGTAACACTCACTCCGGGTGACACATGGGTACTCACACTCGACCTAACGAAAGGTGTAGGTAAAGGTGTACTCTCGGCTGTGAAGAAATGAGCTCACCTTCTATTTACTGAACTCATATTGAATGAATTGCTTTGAGGTGGCTGCCTCATAGGGCAGCCACTTATTATACAAATTGATTTACATCAATAAATTGCTAAATATACATAATAATCCCGTAAATATTTTGCGGGTATTGTTTTTCTTCGTACTTTTGCATCCGCAATCAGAAATGAGATAAAAACAATATTTGGTACATCGCGGAGTGGAGCAGTTGGTAGCTCGCCAGGCT
>ERZ772881.2445-NODE-2445-length-13437-cov-3.658422_pt1 | contig 13437 bp, 9 predicted proteins | sample MGYA00580581_ERZ772881 | MGnify/ENA primary metagenome ERZ772881 (study PRJEB29015, sample SAMEA2737668) | human gut metagenome | biome: human gut; feature: human-associated habitat; material: faeces | place: China | collected 2012 ...
GATGGCGGCGTGATGTTCTACCACATGGTACAGAGTTTCCCGAAGGGTGCGGACGCGTCCAACTCCAGGCCCAACGCCGACACCAACACCGACACCGGACCCAACGCCGACACCAGACCCAACACCGACACCGGCTCCAACTCCGACACCGGCTCCAACTCCAACACCGGGAACAGGTGATTCAAACGGAAACGGCGGAAACAGCCAGGGAACAACAGGAGATAATAATAATGATGAATCTGATAATGAGCAGTCTAAGACAGAAGAATCTGTTGCAACAGGTGAAAGAGGCTTCTCATTATGGTATGCATTAAGTGCAGCTATAGCATCACTTGGTGCAGGCTTAGCACTTACAGGCAAAAAACGCAGAAAAGACGAAGAGTAATTAATAATTATACGAAAAAATTATTTGTGTAATCAGCTCTGATGAATAAAAACAATATGCTCCTTTTCGGGCAGGCAAGTGAGTCAACGAAATCACTTAATGCACGGAAAGGGGCATTTATGTTGTGATGAGCATAATTTTATAATTTCAAAAAAGTCTGAAAATAATACAATTTAAACACAATTAAAAAATAAAAGTGTGCAATGAGATAAAAAATAAAAAAATATGAAAAATATTTTAAAAAAGTGTTGACAAATGCATAAAGGGGTGTTACTATACAATTACAAAAAGGAAACAACATAAAACACAATACAAAGTGTCACAGTTGTTAAAAGGAGGTTGATTCCGTTGGAAACAAAAGAATCTAATCCTCAATATGAAAGTGGTAATGCATAGCAGTTCCCCGCAAGAAAGACCTTTACAACATATTGAATAATTAACATCATAATGATAGAGATGATGAACAAGTTAAAGGTTACATAAGCTGGCATTTCATATTGAACATTTACCACACAGTTAATACATAAGGTTTTCTTATTTGTGTAAAGAAACATATAAGAAAAGAATCTATGATTAATACAACTTGAAAGTTTATGATATTAAGCTGATATATTTCTTGAGATATACAAGATGTATATATGAAATATGAATCACATATAATACATAGATTGAGAGAAAATAGTAATCATACTTTTTGAAGATGTAAGGAATGTGAAGAATCCAAGCATACTGAAACTTAGTATTATCACCATTTACAAAGAGTAGTAACTTTCTAAGTATTTATTACGAGGCAGGGAATAAAAAAATTAAGCTGTTATATACAGCAAAAAAGTTACATTAAGTAACAAAAGTCGATTAGGTTGGAACATAATGAATTCAATCATTTATCGAAAAGGAGAAAAAATTGAATACAGAAGAACAGTGTTAGAAAGGCCGTTATGTAAGAATTTATATAGCGGTCTTTCTTTTTGTTTATTCTTTTTGTTTATCCGATATATGGAAAAAATTTGAGCATGTAAAATTGTGATGTTGAGTGTTTATGAATAAAATTTATTGCACCAGGGAATAATTAAAAAAATAATTATAATAAATGTGAGGGCAGAGAAATGATAGAATCCGATACAATAAAACTTTTACGTGAATGTGATGCAGGTATAAAAATGGGAATAGAATCTATAAATGAGGTGCTTAAATATGTGGATGACAGCAGGCTGCATGATGTATTGACAAAATGCAGAGATGACCATTTAGGGTTACAGGCACAAATACAGGAAATGCTGGATGAATTTCATGATAATGGAAAAGAGCCAAACTCTATTGCAAAAAGTATGTCATGGATAAAGACAAATACAAAACTTATGATGAACGAATCAGATTCAACGATTGCGGGGCTTATGACAGACGGTGGCAATATGGGAGTGAAGTCTCTCAATAAATATCTTAATGAGTATAAGGCGGCAGACGAAAAGACAAAGGATATAGCTAAAAAACTGATAAAACAGGAAGAAAGATTGGTATTTCAGGTTAAAGATTTTTTATAGGTACTATTAAAATATAAACATACTTACTAACAAAAAAATACAGAGAGAGTAAAATAGATTGTGTATTAAGTAATGTTTTCTAAAGTAGAGTAGAATACAGAAGGAAAGAACATGTTTAGGTTTGGTAGAATTATGGAATAAAAAATATGAAAGAAGAGAGCTTAATAAAAGATAAAAAAATAATACTTTAGAAAATTTATAATTATTTTTATCCCCCATTGGTCAATAAGTGGCTGGTGGGGAATTTTTATTGTAGAGAATAATTATATACTATACAACACAAAAATATATAATATATTAAATAAACTATCAGACAAAAGAGTTGCACCTGTAATTACAATGGTGCTATACTTTGGAATAGATAAAGAAACAGTGGAAGTGGCATTGACATGCTTATAAATTATTGTTTGTATATGAATATGTAATATAAAAGGAAATTACAAATGTCATTATTTAAAAAAGATATATCAAAGAAAGAGCTTGAAAAAGCATTTAATGAGATTCAGATGAATCTGGAAAATAATTATAAAGATTTGGCGATAAAAGCATATAAAGACGCTGATTTAATGCTGAATAATTACCATAAAGAATCAAAGATTGATGAGAAAACATATACCAAATTCAAAGCAAGACTTGATATTTTTGCCAAGAGAATGGAAGGTTACAGTCATCGTCTTAATGTTAAGTATTAGAAGGCGGATAAAATGAAGATATATGTGAAAAAGATATGTAAATTTGTTAAAACAGATACAGTGCTTGTTGTATCAATTGTATTAGCAGTGATTTCAATGCTTGCAGTTAAACCTGACAGACAGTATTTAACATATATAGATTTCAGGACACTTGCAATACTTTTTTGTCTTATGACGATAGTGGCGGTATTCAGACAGGAGGGGATTTTTGATTTTATTGCAGATAAAGTGTTAAACAAAGTAAGAAATACATCTTCGATTGTACTGACATTGGTTCTGTTGTGCTTTTTTATGTCTATGATTATTACGAATGATGTTGCACTTATTACTTTTGTTCCGTTAGCGATTATAATACTTAATAAAACAGAGGAATGTGTGCGTGAAAAATGGATTCTTAATTGTGTAGCAATGCAGACGGTAGCGGCAAATCTTGGAAGTATGCTAACGCCAATAGGCAATCCTCAGAATCTTTTTTTATATGGTAAACTTAATAGTGAATCATCTAATACAGGTGTATTGGGTTTTGTGGAATTAATGCTGCCATATTGTGTTGTTTCGCTGATTCTGCTTATTGTATGGGTAGCAGCTTTAAAAATTATATTGGAAAAAAGAAGTGACGACAGAAATGTAAAAAATCAGTCTGATACGGGAAATATAAGAAAAGTATATGGTAAAACATTGAAAAATGTTAATAAGGCATATTTAATAAATTATTCAGCTTTATTTTTGATAAGTATTCTTGCTGTTGCACATAAGGTACATTATATAATTCCGCTTATACTTGTATTATTGTATTCAGTTATAAGGAACAGAAAAGTATTAACGAAAGTTGATTATTCTTTACTGGCTACATTTGTTGCATTGTTTATATTTATAGGAAATGTGGGAAGAATTCCGTTTTTCAGTCATGCACTTATGAGAATTATAGGCGGCAGGGAAACTATTACTGCTATAATTGCAAGCCAGGTTATAAGTAATGTTCCGGCTGCTATTTTACTTGCTGGTTTTACAGATAATATTTCCGCATTAATTGTAGGTACAAATATTGGAGGACTGGGAACATTAATTGCATCTATGGCAAGTCTTATCAGTTTTAAATATATATCAAGAGATAAACCTGATTTGAAAAAGAAATATTTTGTTGCATTTACTATATCGAATATTGTATTTTTGGTAATTCTCATTGTATTATATTATTTGAGTTTATAAATTTAATATAAGGATGAATGGTTCTTGACAGATGGGGACATGGTGGAGAGATTCATCCTTTATGTATTAAGAAGCGTATGAAACCACAGACTTAAATAAAAGAGTAAACAAAAACAAAAGGTTACACATATTTTTCCGGAGAGAAATATGCGTAACCTTTTTAGATTAAGATAAAATTGGCTGCTTGTTAAGTTACAGAATAATCATAACCTGTTACAGCCAATGCATCAATGTTGGAACCGTTATTAACATGAACGCCTATTGTACATGAGGAAGCTTCGGATGCATTGAATGTTATTGTTGCAGAACTTCCGGAAACACGGCTGTTAGCTGATACACCATCAACTTCTACCTGATCAATAGTATTATTAAAATTGATTGTAAGAGAAACTGTTCCATTGATTCCTGACCACGAAACAGAGATAAGCCCTTTTCCACCGCCATTCCATCTGTCCCAGACATTGAGAGAACTAACAGTCATATTTCCAGAACCGCTTGCGGCATAGATGCCTTCTGCTGATTCAGGTATAACAAAGGCAACAGGTCTTTCATAATTATTATTCATAAGACAAACCTCCTGTCATAAAAAGCAAATTAAAAGGATATAGTTGAATGTTACTCAATCTGTAATATATTATACATGAGAATCAATCAATTCGATACAAATGTATTATATAGTTATAATGCACAAAAAATCAATAGTAAATTTATAACATTTTTTATTTAATATTTTATATCATTTCTTTGTAATTTTTTTTAATGTTTCGTATTACAAAGAATGCAACGATGCAAGATAAAATAGTTGTAAGTATATTACTTAAACACATTACGATTCCGACACTTTCACTTCCGAGAGTTGTAAAGTTCTGTAATGCCCAAAGAATAGGGATTCTGAAAACAAAAACACGGCAGAAATTACAAAAAAGAGTGAGCTTTGTTTTTCCAAATCCAAATAAAAGTGCCATGACTGCTGCATTTATTCCGAGAGGAACACATCCGCCGAGTGAATCGTAACGGAAAACTTTAATAATCATATTCTGGAATTCCACATTATATCCATCCTGGCTGTTGGCAAAAAGGTATGTTATTGGACCGGCAAAAATATTTAATATGATATACATAATTAATCCAAGTGATGCTTCAATAATCACAAGTCTCCAGAATGTTCCAAGAGCACGTTTGATGTTTCCAGCACCGCGGTTCTGGCTTATTATTGAAGCACCGCCATCCTGAAAACCATTTTGCATCTGGGTTGTAATTCCGTTGATGTTATTTGATATTCCAAGTGCACCGACAGTTACAGAACCATAGTTTTTACTCATAGAATTAATTACTGTTTTTCCCATTGCAAATGCAACTTTTTCCACAATGACAGGGAAAGAAAGATTAAGCATAGGATTAACAACGTTTTTCTTAAAGCGGATACTTTTAAAGCTGAATGTAAATGCATCGTTGCCTGAACATAAATTATGTATTGCCATTACAAAAAGAAATGCCTGTGAAATAACACTTGCAACGGCAATCATTGTAATATCGGCGTTGAGTCCATAGATAAAATATGCTGTGATTGAAAGCTTTAATATGATTACAAACATATTAAGGCGGAGGATTCTTTTAGAGTTGCCGCGTGAACGTTCAATGGCTATGTATACATTATTAAAGAAACTAAGTACTGTTGAAAAAAGTGTAATTATAAAATACTTTGTTCCTACATTAATAAAATCCTCGGGTGTTCCACATAAACGCAGAAGCACAGGAGTAAAAGGAAGTATACAAAGAACAACTGCTGAGCATATGCCACAGATTGTAATTAACGTACTTAACCGTTTTTTAACCATGTCATAATCACCGGCACCATATGCCTCACTGATTTTTAAGGAGCTTCCTACTGCAAGACCTGTACCAACGGCACTAATCATATTTTGGAGCTGTGAAAGATATGCAACTGCCGAAACAGCTATAGCACTTACATGTGATGCCATCATAGTGTCAAGAATGTTAAAAAGGTGGTTTATAAGCTGAAAAACGGACAGTGGTATACATACGTAAAATATTACTTTCCATAAATTACCATTTAATGCAAAGTCCCTGAATTTTTTGTCTTTTTCAGATAATTCAGAACCGGATGAATTGATATTGTTTTCTGCAGCCATTAAAAAAGTCCTCCATTTAATTAGTAATCAGGTATTAGTTTAAAAAAATAATGCTGTAAATGCAATGATAAAAGTTACTTTTATTTAACAAAATACAGAAAAAAAGCATTACTTCAATTTATTATGATGGAAAATGCAACTGCAATATGGTAAAATAATTAACATTAATTACAGAAGTTAATAATAAATTAAAGATGAAAGAGAGGCAATACCACGTGTCTAAATTTACACAACAGGCTATTATTGATACTTTTTTGAAAATGCTTGCATGCAAATCTCTTGACAAGATAACTGTAAAAGAAATTGTGAATGAATGTGGAATTAATAGAAACACATTTTATTATTATTATAAAGATATATATGATTTGCTTGAAGATGTAGTAAGCACAGAAAGCAAGAAAATAATAGAAGAAGATGGAAACAGCAAGACATTTTATGATGAATGTATGAGAGCATTTGATGTAATGATGAAATATAAAAACGCATTGCTTCATATATATAATTCACGAAGCAGAAGTGTAATTGAAAAGTATTTAATGGCTGTTACACCTAATTTTATAAGGCGTTTTGTTACGCTTAATTCTGAAAATATTGAAATAAATGAAAAAAATATTATATTTATCTGTGATTTTTATAAGTATGCTGTAACTGGATGTACTATAGAATGGATTCGGAGTGGCATGCCTGAAGAACGGGAAGAATTTGTAAAGAAAATTGCAGATATATTTGAGGCGACCGTGTCCGATGCGGTTAAAGCATTTGAAATAAAAAAGAATTAAATATATTTGTTAAAAATTAGACATTTTCAGACAAGTGACTGAAAATCAGACATAATAATCTATCTGACTGTGTGAAGCTGTATTTCATAAATATATAATGCATTTAAGTTTAAGAATTTAAACGCAGGAGGAATATTTATGGGTACAATGACACATATAGCAGGAAGAGCTGCATTTTCAAAGGCTGTTGATATTGTTTTAAAGAATGCTGATAAGGACAGAGAGAAAGAAATTACAAAACTCGTTGACCTTATGGAAAAATATATGGGCTCAGAAAAGATAGATGTTGATTATAATAAAGTAAAAGAACTTATTTGTGATAAAGACAAAACTTTAAATAAATATATTAACAGACTTCTCGATGAAATTAATCCGCATGTCTTGAAGACAACGGCACTTAATCTTGGTTACGAAGCATTTTTCCATGGAACTAAGACTATAAGAAAGATGAGAGAAGTACATGACTGTAATGTGCCATGGCTTATTCTTATGGATCCTACAAGTGCATGTAATCTGCATTGTACAGGATGCTGGGCGGCAGAGTACGGCAATAAACTTAATCTTACATTCGATGAGATGGATAGTGTTATAACTCAGGGAAAAGAACTTGGTATATATCTTTATATGTTTACAGGTGGAGAACCGCTTGTACGCAAGGAAGATATTATAAAATTGTGTAAAAAACATAGTGATTGTGCATTTCTTGCATATACAAACGGTACTCTTGTGGATGAAAAGCTGTGTGAGCAGATGGTTGAAGTCGGCAATTTCTATCTTGCAATAAGTCTTGAAGGCTTTGAAGCAGTTAATGATCTGAGACGCGGTAATGGTGTTTACGGAAAAGTAATGCATGCAATGGAGCTTTTAAAGCAGTATGGACTTATATTTGGTACATCAATATGTTATACATCAAAGAATATTGAAACAGTTACAAGTGATGAATTTGTTGATTTGATGGTCGAAAAAGGATGCCGTTATGCATTTTATTTCCATTATATGCCGGTTGGCAATGATGCAGCAGTTGAACTTCTGCCAACAATGCAGCAGCGTATATATATGAAAGACCGTGTAAGACAGATTCGTAATATGAAAGACGGCAAAGGAATATTTACAATGGATTTCCAGAATGATGGTGAATATGTTGGCGGATGTATTGCCGGTGGAAGAAATTATTTCCATATTAATGCAAATGGTGATGCAGAACCTTGTGTATTTATACATTATTCAGGTGCTAATATACGTACGCATTCATTGCTTGAAATATTGAAACAGCCATTATTTATGGCATATCGTGACAGACAGCCGTTTAATGAAAATCATCTCCGCCCATGCCCGATGCTTGAAAATCCGGAGATTTTGCAGCAGATGGTAAAAGAAACAGGTGCGAAGTCAACAGATTTGCAGTCTCCGGAGGATGTAACGCATCTATGCGGTAAATGTGAGGAATATGCAAGAAAATGGAAGCCTTGTGCAGAACGTCTCTGGGCAGAAGAAAAACATAAAAAACATTCTTACGAAAATTATAAAAAGAAATAATGTATGTGAAAATGCACAAAAATAGCTGTGAACATCTGTTGAATATATAAATATTGACTATTTTCATAGATATGATAAAATACAAAATAGAGTTTGATAAAACTCATATTATGTAAAAAGGGAGTAAATTTATGAAGAAGGGTATTTTATTTAGATGCAGGAAGACTGCGGCTGTAGTGATGGCGTTTGCAATGACGCTTTCATATCTGCCACAGCAGGGGATTTCTGCATATGCAAAAGACGGTGCTGTGGCATCACAGTCACAGTTAACTGTGAGCAGCAGAGAATGTAACGGATGGTACGAAAGTGCCTATGTGGAATGGCAGCCTGTAGACGGAGCAAAGTCTTACAACGTCTATATCAAAGGCGAAACAGAAGCAGATTCAGCTTACAAAAAGCTTGACGATGAGCTTATAAGACAGTATCTGGATTACTGGAGAGCTGATGCACCCGGTCTTAAAGCGGGAAAATATATGTTCAAGGTTGAAGCTGTTACTGACAGCACAACGGCAAGCATGATAACACCTGCTGTTGAAGTAATGTCATATGACAGAAGCGGTTACGGATTTGTCAACGGAACATCATCAGGTGCATATAACGAGGACGGAACATTAAAAGACAACGCAGTTGTTTTATATATTACAGAGGATACAAAGGATACAGTGTCCCTTGATGTTGTGACAGGCTCAAAAGGGGCAGTTACTTCATGCACAGGACTTCAGGCAATACTTTACGGATTCAAGAAAGGCAAGGACAGCAGACCACTTGATGTAAGACTTGTCGGCAATATCACTGATTTAAAAAGCATGGATAAGGGTGATATTGTAATAGACGGATGCAAAAACGGTATCACATTTGAAGGTATCGGCGAGGATGCAACGGCAAACGGCTGGGGACTCCGCGTTAAAGGATCTTCAAATGTTGAAATCAGGAACCTTGCATACATGAACTGCGACAGTAACGAGGGTGATGACGTAGGCCTCCAGCAGGACAATGACCATGTATGGGTACATAACTGTGATTTCTTCTATGGACATGCAGGTTCAGACGCAGACCAGAAGAAGGGTGACGGAGCACTTGATACAAAGACATCAACATATGTCACACACTCATATAATCATTTCTATGATACAGGAAAGAGCAATCTTCAGGGAATGAAGAGTGAGACAACATCAAATTACATAACATACCACCACAACTGGTATGACCATGCAGATTCAAGATGCCCGAGAATCAGGACATGTACGGTGCATGTATACAACAACTATTATGATGGTAATTCAAAGTATGGAATCGGTGCAACAATGGGAAGTTCCGTATTTTCAGAAAATAATTATTACAGAAACTGCAAGTTCCCTATGCTTATGGCAGGACAGGGCTCAGACATAAAGTATGCCGAGTCTTCAGATGGAATCTTTTCAGGTGAAAACGGCGGCGTGATCAAAGCATACGGCAACCACATCGAGGGAGCAAAGGCGGCGGTCACATATCAGAAGGATGCAGCAGGATTTGATTTCTATGAGGCATCATCAAGAGACGAAGTTATTGACTGTTCTGCATTAAAGGGCGGTTCAAAGTACAGCAATTTCGATACGGCAGCTGATTTTTACAAATACAGTGTACAGTCAGCAGAGGATGCGAAAGATACAGTCGTAAAATATGCAGGACGCATGAACGGCGGGGATTTCAAGTGGACATTTGACAATTCAGTTGATGACGAATCATATGCGGTTAATGAACCATTAAAAGCAAAACTTATGTCATACAAGACAACCCTTGTATCTGTAGGCGGCAGTGTTTCAGGCACAGACAGACCGGGCACAGGAGAAAAACCGGGAACGGGTGAGGATAAACCTGGCACAGGAGAAGATAAGCCTGGCACAGGAGAAGATAAGCCGGGCACAGGAGAAAAACCGGGAACGGGTGAAGACAAGCCGTCAACGGGTGAGACAGCAGCTTCAGCTGTACATAATTTCACAACAGATTACACAACAGCAGACAGTTTCTTTACTATTTCAGGAAATCTTGCGGATAAGAAGGGAACAAATAAATATAACGGACTCAATCTTACAAAGTGCCTTAAAATTGAAAGTTCAACATCAGTCACATTTAAGGCAGCATCAAAAGGAAAGCTTGTGCTTGTAACAGAAGCGTCAAAAAGAATTAAGATTGATGGAAAAGATGTCAAGGCAGACGCAGATGGTGTAATTTCAATGGATGTTGAAGCAGGTGAACATAAGATAGCAAAGAAAGATTCAACAATTCTTTTCTATATTTCATTCACGGGAGATGGCAGCCAGACACCGGGAACAGGAGAAGATAAGCCGGGAACGGGCGAAGACAAGCCGGGAACAGGCGAAGATAAGCCGGGAACGGGCGAAGACAAACCGGGAACAGGCGGCGATACAGACAAAGGTGACAAACCCGGTGAAAGGGTTGACAATGAAGTGCGTGAACAGGCACCGGGCTTCAAGGATGGAGATATATATGTATCTGCAAAGGGAAGCAGCGAGGGTGACGGTTCATATGAGAAACCGATGGATTTTGTAACAGCCCTTAACACGGTAAAGCCGGGAAATACAATCTGGATGTTTTCTGCAACATACTATGTATATGACATGTATAAGGCACCTGTTATCATTTCAGAGGATAACAGCGGCACAGCAGATGCTTACAAGACAGTAAGCAGCATCAATGGAAAGCCTGTAACAATCAACTTTGACGGAATGGCAGAAGAAGGTTCCAACAGGGGAATAACACTTGACGGTTCATACTGGCATTTTTATGACATTGACATCTGCAATGCAGGTGACAACGGAATGCTTCTTTCAGGTGACCATAATGTGATTGAACTCTGCAGGTTCTATGCAAACCATGATTCAGGTCTGCAGATAAGCAGATACAATACATCATATAATTCAATAGAACAGTGGCCGTCATACAATACAATCCTTAACTGTACGGCATATGACAACAAGGATATTAAAACATGTGAGAATGCGGACGGATTCGCAGCAAAGCTTACATGCGGCGAGGGAAATGTATTTGACGGATGTATTTCATACTGCAACAGTGATGACGGATGGGATCTGTATGCAAAGCCTGCAACAGGCCCAATCGGGGTAGTAACAATAAAGAACTGTATAGCATTCGGCAACGGCAAGCTTACGGATGGTTCAGGTTCAGCAAACGGCGACATGAACGGTTTCAAGCTTGGCGGAAGCAACGGGGCATGCCCTACACCGCACGTTGTGGAGAACTGTCTTGCATTCAATAACGGTGCGACAGGATTTACGGATAACGGCAACGGCGGAGCCATAAAGATGAGCAACTGTATTGCTGTAAACAATGGCATGTACGATAAGAATAAGGCAAATTTCATGTGCTACAGGACATCAGCAGATGCAGAATATACGAATATCGTATCGGCAGCAACATCAAAGAATGCAGCAACAGACCAGTTCAAGGGCAAGTTAAGCCATGTGCTTTACAATTACAAGGGTGTGGGAACATACTGGGTAAATGAATGGACCTGCAAGGACGGAGCAAAGACAAAGTACACAGGCTCTGAGGCAAAAGATTATACAGTTGCACTTAGTGATTTTGTGAATACAACTATTCCTGGATACAATGCATCAAATGGATCATATGCAGCAGATTACCATGAGGTATTCAGAAATGCAGACGGAAGCATTAACGTAAACCAGCTTTATGAATTAAAGAGCGACAGCAGGATTTATGAAGCAGGAGTAAACGGTTCCAAGATTGGATGCTCATTTGAAAAACAGGTTGAACCGGGCAAGACAGAAGGTAATGTTGAAAGCAAGGGTGATGCACCAAAGATTGATAATGCTGAGGATATAGCAAAGAAAATTGAAGCATCAGTTGAACTTACTGATGAAGAAAAAGCTTCAATTGCTGCAGGAAGCAATATTTCTGTAAGTCTTGTTATTAATGATGAAGTTAAGACCGAAGAGAAAGAACTTGTAGAAAAGAATCTTTCATCACTTGTTGAAAATGGTAATATCGGACAGATTTTTGATATAAGCATTATTAAGAAGATTGGTGATGGTGAAGCAGTAAGTGCACAGGTTAATAAAGAAGTGACATTACAGATTGCAGTTCCTGAGAAGCTTCTTAATAAAGATAGCAATATCGAAAGAACATATAAGATTATAAGAGTGCATAATGGCGAAGTTACTGTTTTGGACAGTGATAAGTGTCAGTTTAATGAAAAAACAGGCGTTATTACATTTAAAACAGATAAGTTTTCAACATATGCCATTGTATACACAGATAAGGCTAAAGAAGTAATATCTGGCGGTTCTGAAGCGGGCGGTAAAGATAACACAGATAATGGAAACAATGCCGATATTGATGTTAAAGAAGAGCCGGTTTTGGGAAGTACAGCGGACGATTCAGTAAATACAGGTGATAATTTCAACCTTTACATGTATCTTATGCTTCTTGCAGTATCAGGTGCGGCATTATTTTTATCAAAAAAGAAAAAATATAAAAATAATTAATTAAAATAAGTTTGTTCACTGCATTACTTTTGATAATAATCAAAAAATTAAAATTTTTATTAAAAAAGTGTTGACATCTTATAAACGGAAAGGAAAGGCGGCGCGGCAAAGCCGTCCGCAGAAAGCCTCCTCGCGCAGCGGGGAGGTGGCCGAGTTTACGAGGCCTGAGGGGCTTTCGTCCCCCTTTACTCAAACACATTTTCTGTATCTTCGGCTTCGTGTTCTACCGGGTTGCCATCGCTGTCGATGCCGCGCTTATCCAGCGCATAGTGGACAAACTCCTGCGCCAGACCATAGAGGGTGGCAAAGACCGGCACGCCCACGACCATGCCGACAATGCCGAACAGATCGCCGCCGACCACGATCGAAAAGAGTATCCACAGTGCCGAGATGCCGATGGACGACCCGAGGATCTTGGGGCCGATGAAGTTGCCGTCCAGCTGCTGGATGATGAGGATCAGCACACAGAAGATGACCGCCTGCAGCGGATCTATCAGCAGCAGGATAAACACGCTTGGGATCGCGCCGATAAAGGGACCGAACACCGGGATGATGTTGGTAATGCCGATAAACACGCTGATCAGCACGGCAAAGTCAAGCCGCAGGATCGTCATGG
>ERZ772881.2452-NODE-2452-length-13428-cov-3.435056_pt1 | contig 13428 bp, 10 predicted proteins | sample MGYA00580581_ERZ772881 | MGnify/ENA primary metagenome ERZ772881 (study PRJEB29015, sample SAMEA2737668) | human gut metagenome | biome: human gut; feature: human-associated habitat; material: faeces | place: China | collected 2012 ...
AGCAGCGCCGCCGAGATATGTCCACGGCACCTGAAACACCGTTCCCATGCTGACGCGCACCGCGCGGCGGCACAGCGGGTCGCAGCAGGACGGCGTGAGCAAGATCGCATCGATGCCGAGCGCCGCCGCAGAGCGGAAGATCGCGCCGATATTCGTCGAGTCCACGATGTTTTCCAGCACGGCCACCCGCCGCGCCTCCGAAAGCAGCGTCTCCGCCTCCGGAAGCCTCGGCCTGCGCATGGCGCACAGCACTCCGCGCGTCAGCTCATAGCCGGTGAGGCTGGAAAGGACGGAGCGCTCCGCCGTATAAACGGGCGTGTCCGGCCAGCGGGCCAGCAGCTCGGCCGCGTCGCCCGTAATGTGCCGCCGCTCCATCAAGAACGAGACCGGCGCAAAGCCCGCGTCCAGCGCCCGGATAATGACCTTCGGGCTTTCCGCAATAAAAACGCCCTTTTCCGGCTCCAGCCGGCTGCGGAGCTGCGCCTCGGTCAGGTGCGCAAACACATCCAGCTCCGGCGCGGAAAGGTCTGTAATTTCCCTGATATCTGCCATTTTTCATACTCCGTCCGCCGCTTCTTTGGTCGCATAGCGGCTTTTTCCGGATCATCATACCACAATATGCCGAAAAACGGAACCCCTGATAGCTTTTTTACGTCCAATATGGTATGATGCATTTATACATTGAGATCATACTCTGAAACAGTTCAAAATATCAAGGAGGTTCTTCAAATGGGACTCATCAAAGCAGCGCTTGGCGCGGCCGGCGGCGTAATGGCCGACCAGTGGAAGGAATATTTTTATTGCGACGCAATCCCCGAAAGCGTTCTGGCCGTCAAGGGCTGCAAGCGCGTCTCCGGCCGGAGCAGCAACACGAAAGGCTCCGACAACATCATCACCAACGGCTCCGTCATCGCCGTAGCCGACGGCCAGTGCATGATCCTGGTCGATCAGGGCAAGGTCACGGAGCTTTGCGCGGAGCCGGGCGAATTCGTCTACAATTCCTCGACCGAGCCGTCCATCTTCTCCGGCAAGCTCGGCACGAGCATTCTCGACACCTTCAAGACCATCGGCAAGCGCTTCACCTTCGGCGGCGAGGCTCCGAAGGATCAGCGCATCTATTTCTTCAACACCAAGGAGCTGATCGGCAACAAATACGGCACGCCAAGCCCCGTGCCGTTCCGTGTCGTCGATCAGAGAGCGGGCATTGACATCGACATTTCCATCCGCTGCTTCGGCGAGTACAGCTACCGCATCTGCGACCCGATCCTGTTCTACACAAACGTCTGCGGCAACGTTGGCGAGGATTACACCCGCGACCGTCTGGAGGGCCAGCTCAAGACCGAGCTTCTGACGGCGCTCCAGCCCGCGTTTGCGAAAATTTCTGAGATGGGCATCCGCTATTCCGCCCTGCCCGGACATACCATGGAAATGGCAAGCGCGCTGAACGACGTGCTGTCCGCGAAATGGCGCGACCTGCGCGGCCTTGAGATCGTCTCCTTCGGTGTTTCGTCCGTCAAGGCGAACGAAGAGGACGAGGCCATGCTCAAGGAGCTTCAGCGTAACGCCGCGTTCATGGACCCGACCCGCGCAGCGGCGCACCTTGTCGGCGCGCAGGCCAGCGCGATGCAGGCGGCGGCCAGCAACCAGAACGCAGGCCCGGCCATGGCCTTCATGGGCATGAACATGGCGGGTCAGGCAGGCGGCGTGAACGCGCAGAGCCTGTATCAGATGGGCGCGCAGCAGCAGACCCAGCAGCCCGCCGCGTCCGGCTGGACGTGCGCCTGCGGTCAGACCGGCATTCAGGGCAAATTCTGCCCGAACTGCGGCAAGCCGAAGCCCACGCCCGCCCCTGCCGCCGGAAGCTGGAAATGCAGCTGCGGCGCGACCGCGACCGGAAAATTCTGCCCCGAATGCGGCAAACCCAGACCTGCGGACGACAGCTGGACGTGCAGCTGCGGCGCGGTGAACAAGGGCAAATTCTGCGCCGAGTGCGGCAAGCCCAGACCCGCCGCCGTGAAGCACTACAAGTGCGGTAAGTGCGGCTGGGAGCCTGCCGACAACACGAAGCCGCCGAAATTCTGCCCGAACTGCGGCGATCCGTTCAACGACGGAGACCTTGTCTGAGAGATCTGATTTTTGACGGGAGGCGATCATTTGGCCGAACAGATCACTAATTATCAATGCCCCGCCTGCGGAGGCCCGCTGCATTTTGCCGGAGCCTCCGGCAAGCTGGAATGCGAGTACTGCGGCAGCAGCTTTGAGGTCGCGGAGATCGAAAAGCTCTATCAGCAGAAGGACGAAAAGGCGGCGGACGCATTCCATGAGGAATCGGAAAAACAGGCCGCGCAGGAGCCAGCGGAGGACTGGGACACGGCGGGGGACGGTATGCACGTCTATAACTGCCCGTCCTGCGGTGCGGAGCTGATCTGCGACGAAAACACCGCCGCGACGAGCTGCCCCTACTGCGGAAATCCCAGCATCGTCCCCGGCCAGCTCAGCGGAATGCTGAAGCCGGACTATGTCCTGCCGTTCAAGCTCGATAAGGCCGCGGCCATTGCGGCGCTGAAAAAGCACTACGGGAAAAAGCTTTTGCTGCCGAAGGCGTTCCGCGACCAGAACCACATTGAGCAGATCCAGGGCGTTTACGTCCCCTTCTGGCTCTTTGACATGAAGTCCGACGCCGACCTCTCCTTCAACGCCACCCGAAGCCACGTTCACACGGAGGGCGACTGGGAGGTCACGACGACGGAGCATTTCCGGATCCACCGCGCCGGAACGGTGGAATTCGCGCGGATTCCGGTGGACGGCTCGAGTAAAATGCCGGACGATTACATGGACTCCATCGAGCCGTTCGACTTCAGCGAGCTCAAGCCTTTCTCCACGGCCTATATGCCCGGCTACCTTGCGGACAAATACGACGTGAGCGCCGACGAGAGCGAACCGCGCGCCAGTGTGCGCTGCGAAAGCTCCGCCACACAGCTGGCCATGCGCGACGTGATCGGCTACGACACCGTCACGCCGACCGGCGGGGACGTCCATACCGTGCGCGAGGGCGTCAAATACGCCATGATGCCAGTCTGGATGCTGAGCACAAAGTGGAAGGATCAGAACTATCTCTTCGCCATGAACGCGCAGACCGGGAAGCTGGTTGGCGACCTGCCGGTCGATCCGATGCGCTATAACCTGCTGCGACTCGCGGTCGCGGGCGGCATCACACTGCTGATGGTGCTGACGGGTCTCGGCGGCGCAATCGCCGGACTGTTTCTGTAAGGAGGGCACGGCATGAAAAAACGACTTTTTTCCATCGCTCTGTGCCTGATGCTGCTTCTGTCCCTCTGCGTGACGGCCCATGCCGCCGACGGAGCCTATCTCATCGACGAGCCGGGGCTTCTGACGCAGGACGAGGCGGAGACGCTGGAAAGCCGCGCGGCGGAGCTTACCGGCCGCTACGGCATCGGCGTCTACATCGCGGTCGTGGACGATTTCACCGACTATGCCTCCGACTGCGAAACCGCGTCCGAGGAGATCTACCTTGCCAATGGCTTCGGTGTCGGCTCTGAGCAGAACGGCATTCTGCTGATGCTCAGCATGGCTGACCGGGATTACGACCTGTGCGCCTACGGAACAGACGCGCATCTTGCGTTCACGGACTATGGCAAGGAGCGTCTGGAGGAGGAATTCCTCGACGATTTCCGGTATGACGACTGGTATACCGGCTTTGAGGACTACCTCAGCGCCTGCGGCCTGAGCTTCAACAGCGGCGAATATTATGATGTCTACATCAAGAGCGGCATCAGCGCCACCGAAGCCTTCCAGTACGGCTCTCAGGGCATCCTGATCCCGCTCAACGACCTCATCGACCAGTATATGCCCAACCTCAAGGCGCTTCTGGACGAGCAGGATCTCTGGAACCAGATCACCTCTGCCGACGGCAACATCTACGCTCTGCCGCAGCTCAACGGTCAGGAGCTGGCCGCTCCCGCCGTCTACATCAACCAGAAGTGGCTGGATAACCTCGGCATGAAGCTTCCCACCACGCAGGACGAGTTCCTGGACGTGCTCCGCGCGTTTGTGAAGGACGATCCCAACGGCGACGGCGCGAACGACGAATACGGCATCTACTGCCCGTCCGGTGCTGTGGAATACACCCTGCCGCTGTTCGGCGTCGCCATGGACTACAGCACCTACAGCATGTATGACAACGGAAACGCCGTCTTTGTCCCGACCTCCGATGTCTACCACGACTTCCTCGCCTTCTGGGCGCAGGCTTATACCGAGAAGCTCATCAACCAGGACTGCTTCACCGCAAGCTGGGACGATCTGAACGCCATCGGCGCGACCAGCGACACGCTCGGCACCATTCCGACCTACGGCGCCTATCAGCACGTCGGCACGGAGCGTGACGAGGAGTACGTCGGCCTCAACCCCTTCAACGGCAAACACACCATGCCCTCCGGCAACGGCCTTGGCTATGGCGCGCTGTGCATCACCGACAAGTGCACGAACCCCGAACTGATCTGCCAGTGGGCGGACTACTTCTACTGCGAAGAGGGCGCCATCCTTGGCCGCATGGGTGTCGCGGGCGTGACCTTCTCTCTGGACGACAACGGCATGTATGACTGGATCACCGACGGCGAATGGGGCGGCGACATCACCAGCGTCCGCAACAAGGCCTGTATGTTCGGCTGGTATCCCGCGCCCCTTGCAAAGGCAAAGCTGTTTGACGAGGGCAACACCAACCCCGAGGAGCTCTTCCTTTACGAACAGCGCAAGGCCCTTCTGGAGTACGCTGCGGAACCGTATCCCACTCTGAACTGGACCGAGGACGAGCTTGCCGAGCGCGCCGACCTCATCACGACCATCACCAGCTACTACTATGAGTACATGGCGCAGGTCATCACCGGCCAGCTCGATCTGGACGCCACATGGGACGAGTACCTGTCCAACATGGACGCCATGGGCGCCTCCCGCCTGCATGAGATCGATCAGGCTGCGTACACCCGCTATCTCGAGGGCTGAGCCCGTCTGATACCTTCCTAGTCCCCTAATTTCACACTTCTTCACAATGCTTCCGGGCGGGCCCCATCCGGGCGTTCGTCCGGAAGCATCGTGCGATGCATCAGAAAGGCAGGTGTGCGAAACATGCGCAGTCCCAAAGCGGCGCCGGACGCCGCCAGAGCGCCGCGCCTTGACCGGCCGAGCTTCGGCCAGCGTCTGCTCGCGGATATCCGGAAGAACTGGATCCTCTATGTCATGGTTCTGCCGGTGCTGGCGTATTATCTTCTGTTTTCGTATGTACCGATGGCCGGTATCCAGCTGGCCTTCAAAAAATACATGATCAAAAAGGGCATCTGGGGCAGTCCCTGGGTCGGCCTCAAAAATTTCTCCCGCTTCTTCAAGGGCTATAATTTCTGGACGCTGATCTGGAACACCATGGCCATCAGCCTCTACAGTCTCGTCGTCGGCACGGTCGTTCCGATCCTTTTTTCCGTCCTTATCAACTACGTCCGCCACAAGCGCTGGAAGAAAACGCTGCAAATGGTGACCTACCTGCCGTATTTCATCTCCAACGTCGTACTGGTCGGTATGCTGGCCATCTTCCTCGGCGACAGCGGCCTGATCAACGCGCTTCTTCAGCGGCTTGGTCTGGAGGCCATTCCGTTTTTGTCCTCCGGCAAGCTCTTCCGGAGCGTCTACACCTGGAGCGGCGTATGGCAGGGCCTCGGCTACAGCTCCGTCATTTACATCGCCGCGCTTTCCGGCGTGGATCCGCAGATCCACGAGGCGGCCATCGTGGACGGCGCTTCCATCTGGCGCCGCATCTGGCACATCGATCTGGCCGAGCTTCGGCCGACGGTTCTCGTTCTGTTCATCATGAGCCTTGGCAACGTCATCAACGTCGGCTACGAAAAGGTTCTGCTGATGCAGAACTCGCTCAATACCTCCACCTCGGAGGTGCTTTCCACCTACGTTTATAAAATCGGACTGATCAACAGCGACTACGGCTTCTCGACCGCGGTCGGCCTGTTTAATTCGCTCGTCAGCATGGTGCTCCTTCTGGTCGCAAACCGCGTGGCCAAGAAGCTCGCCGGCTACAGCATCTGGTAAGGAGGCGCGGCATGAAAAAACGCAGCCAAGCGCGCCGCAAGGGCGAGACCTGGTGGCCGGGACACGCAGAGACCGACCCGCAGGGAAGCTGGACGGGAAAGCCCGAGGACCCAATGGAAACGCCCGTGCAGGACGCGGACGATTTATAGAACAAGAATGCGCCCCTCCGACCCGAATCTCGTGCAGGCCGGTCAGGTGCTCCTGCTTCCGAAGGGCTTCCATCTCGGCGGCTATAAGCTGATCCTTGAATATCAGGATATCCTGCGCGGATATCTCAACTCCATTCTCTACACCGTCGTCGGCACCGCGCTGAACCTCGTCATGACCATCTGCGCCGCCTATCCTCTCTCGCGCTCGGATTTTCTTCCGCGCAAGGTGCTGACCGTCCTGTTCGTGTTCACCATGTATTTCTCCGGCGGCCTGATCCCGCTGTATTTGCAGGTCAAAAACCTCGGCCTCTACAATTCGCCGCTCGCCATGATTATCCCGAGCGCGATCTCCATCTATAACGTGCTGATCCTGCGCAGCTTCTTCATGTACGGTGTCCCGAAGAGTCTGGAGGAGGCGGCGCTGCTCGACGGCGCGAACACCGCCCAGATGCTCTGGCGCGTGATCCTGCCGCTGGTCAAGCCGACGCTGGCCGTGCTGGTGCTGTACTACGCCATCGGCCACTGGAACGACTATTTCAGCGCCCTGATCTTCCTAAAGGACAAGGAGCTGATGCCGCTGCAAACCATCCTGCGCGATGTGCTCATCACGGGCAAGATCGACATGGCCTCCAGCGGCATGGAGATGGAGGCCGTCATCCAGAAGCTGAAAACGGCGCAGACGCTGAAATATTCCGTCATCGTCGTATCCACCGTCCCTCTGATGCTGGTCTATCCGTTTATCCAGAAATACTTCGTCAAGGGCATTATGCTGGGCGCCGTCAAGGGCTGAGCGCCGGAAAAGGGAGAACTCTGATCCATGAAACCATACAATATCCGAATCGAATACGGCAAAACAAAGCCGTCGCAGCTCTGCATCCTCGAAAGCGCCGCGCCGCTTTTCAGCTGGGCGTGCGCAGCCGGAGACGGCGAGACGCAGGCCGCGCTTTCGCTCCGTGTGCTCCATGACGGCGAAGCCGTCTGGCAGACCGGCTGGCACGCCTCGCAGGAGCAGTCCTGCCGCTACGGCGGCCCGGCTCTGACGCCCGGCGAGGTCTATACGCTGGAGCTTCGGCTCCGCAGCGGCTGCGGCGCGGAGAGTGCGCCCGAATGCCGCCGCTTCTGTCCCGGCAGCGTGGACTGGGACGCCGAATGGCTCTTCGCCGACGGCGCGGCCAGCGACGCCGTGATCGACTTCGTCCACGATTTTACCTGTGAAAAGCCCGTCGCAAGCGCGTGTCTGTTCGTGTGCGGCCTCGGCTACCACAAGGTCGAGCTGAACGGCGAGGCCGTCTTTGCCGAGCCGATGAATCCCGCCTACAGCCAGTATGACCGCCGCGCCTACTATTCGGTCGTGCCGGAGCTGGAAGGGGTGCTGCGTCCGGGCGTGAACCGCATCGGCGTGCGCGTCGCCGCCGGATGGCGGAGACCGGACAGCATCTGCTATAACCTCGTGCAGCGCATTGCCTCCTATACCGGCAAAACGCAGCTGAGCGCCATGCTGCGCATCCGCTATACGGACGGAAGCGTCGCGTGGCTCAAGACCGGTGAGGACTGGCGCTGGATGCCGGACGCGATCGTCTCCAGCGATATTTTCGACGGCGAACGCCGCGATCAGTCCCGCTTTGTCCCTGGCTGGAGCCTTCCGGAGACGCCGCTTGCCGAATTCTATCCCGTCTCGCTGACCGAAGCGCCCTGCGCCCGGCTCCAGCCGCAGACGCTGGAAGCGATCTGCGAACAGGAGACCTATCCCGCACGCACCGTCGCGGAGACGGCTCCGGGCGTCTGGAGCGCGGATTTCGGCCAGAATATGGCCGGTGTCTGCCGCATCCGCATCCCGCGAGACATCCCCGCCGGAACGGAGATCACGCTCCGGCACATGGAATTCCTCGACGAGGACGGGCGGCTCTATCTTCCCCAGCTGCGCAACGCCGCCAGCGTGGATACCTACATTGCCGCCGGAGACGGGCGCGACCCGGAATTCTGGCAGCCGGAATTCACCTATCACGGCTTCCGCTACGCCGAGGTGACGGGCTATCCCGGCCCGCTCCTGCGGGGCGACATCGAGGCGCAGAGCCTCTACACCGACGTTTTCTCCGACGGCTTCTTCACCTGCGGTGAGCCGCTTCTCAACACGATCTACAAATGCAGCCTTCAGGGTGAAAAATCCAACATTCACAGCGTCCTGACCGACTGCCCGCAGCGCGACGAGCGCATGGGCTGGCTCAACGACGCGACCTCCCGCTTTGAGGCGACGCCCTACATCGCGGATGTGGGCCGTCTGTTCCCGAAGATCGTCCGCGACTGCATAGACGTGCAGGACGCCGACGGAAGCATCACCTGCACCGCGCCGTTCGCCTTCGGCTGCCGTCCGGCAGATCCGGTCTGCTCGTCCTACCTGCTGGCAGGCTGGGAGGCGTGGCTCCACACCGGAAATCTGGAAATTCTGGAGGAGGGCTTCGAGGGCTTTGCCGCATGGAACGCCTTCCTGCGCAGCCACAGCGAAAACGGCATCGTGGATTACAGCTACTATGGCGACTGGGCCGCTCCGGCCTACGCCTGCCAGAGCGAGGAATTCGCCGTCTCCGCCGTCACGCCGGGCATTCTCATGTCCACCGGCTATTACTACTTCAACAGCGGGCTTCTCGCGCAGATCGCCGGCCTGCTCGGAAAGCCGGAGCGCGCCGAAGCCTTCCGCCGGGAGGCCGAGGGCATCCGCGAAGCGTTCCTGAAAAAGTGGTGGAACGCGGAGACCGGCTGCGTCGGCACCGGCTCTCAGGGCTGTCAGTCCTTCGCGCTCTGGCTGGACATCCTCCCGCGCGCCGCCGATTTCCTGCACAGCGATCTGGTCGAAAAGCAGTTCCGCTTCACGACCGGCAACCTCTGCACGCGCTATATGCTGGAGATGCTCGTAAAATACGGCTACGTCGAGGATGCCTGGACGCTGCTCACGCGCGAGGAATATCCCTCCATCGGCTTCATGATCCAGAACGAGGCGACGACCGTCTGGGAGCGCTTCGAGCTGAAAAAGAATCCGCTGATGAACTCCCACAACCACCCCATGTACGGCGCGGTCAGCCGCTGGTTCTTCGCCTGCCTTGCCGGTCTTACGCCGCTGGACGGCGGCTGGAAGCGCTTCGCCGTCCGGCCGTGCTTCCCGGAGAAGCTGCTTTCCGCCAGCGCGGGCGTCCCGACGCCCTACGGCGAAGCCGTTCTTCGCTGGGTACACCGCTACGGCAGCCGCTACGTCTATTTGCAGGTGCCCTTCGGCACGACCGCCGTCGTCACGCTGCCGGGGCTCGGCACATTTGAAGCCGAAAGCGGCTTCCACCATTGGGAGCTGCCGGAATGAACGGATATTTCGATCTGAAAATGGCCCTCGCGCCGGTCTGGCAGGGCGATATCATCCGTAACGAAAGCCTGCTTTTCACGCCCGATCCCGTGACCGGCGAAACGCGTCCCTGCCGTCTGCTGTGCGCGCCGGAGACCATTCTCCGCGTCTGCTCGGCGGACCTGCGCACGGAATATCTGCCGGATGTGGACTACCGCGTGGAAAACGGCTGCATCGTCCGCCTGCCGGAGGGACGCCTTCCCTTCTTCTCCTATGACGAGTATTTCCTTCCGCAGCCCGCCGAAATTCCCATTGCCAGCGTGAGCTGCCCCGGCCGCTTCGTGCGCTATGACCCGAGCGGCGCGGAGGTGCTCCGGCGGCAGGTCTGCGTCAGCTACACGCACCGTGGTCCCTGTCCCATTCAGCCGCCCGTCTCGCAGCTGCCGCTTCTGCCGCACACGGCGCAGGCCCTGCGCGAGGGAAAGCCGCTGACGATCCTCTTCTACGGCGACAGCTTCATGGAGGGCTGCGACGCCAGCGGACGGACGGGCCTCGCGCCGTATCTTCCGCCGCTGGACTGGCTCGTCACGATGGCGCTGGCCGACGCATACCGCCACCCCTCCATCCGCCGCATCAACACCGCCGTCGGCGGCACCACCAGCCGCTGGGGCCTTGAGCAGGCGAAGGATCGCCTCGCCGCATACGCGCCGGAGCTTGCCGTCATCCGCTTCGGCATGAACGACAGCGGCGCCGGGATCGAGCCGGAGGAGTACATTCGGAATCTGCGCGGCATTCTCGCCGCCGGACGGCAGGCTAACGCGCAGATGGAATTTCTGCTGCTGGCCTCGGAGACGCCGAACCCCGACTGCGAGGGCTGGACGCGCTTCCAGCGCGCCTATGAACAGCCGCTGCGCGAGCTGGTCCGGGAAACGCCCGGCTGCGGCTTTGTCTCGATCGCCGCGCCATTTGACGCTGCCTCCGCCGCAAAGGGATACCCCAGCCTCAGCGCCAATCTCGTCAACCACCCGAACGACTTCATGATCCGCGTTTACGCCGCCTCGATCGTACAGGCGCTTCTTGACGCGGGGACGGAGCTTGTGCAATAATAATGTAAGAATTCCGTAATTTTCCGCCGAAAGGGGCGCTGAACGCTCATGAAACCTACCCGGCTGGACGTCGCAAAGCTTGCAGGCGTGTCGCCTGCGACCGTTTCCAACGTGATGAACAACGCGCAGAAGGTGCGCGGAGAGACCGTCGAGCGCGTGCAGGCCGCCATGGCCCAGCTGAACTATCAGCCGAACATGGTCGCCCGCAGCCTCACCACGCGCAAGACCATGCAGATCGGCCTTGTGCTGGAAAACATCCGCAACCCGTATTACGGCGAGATCGTGGAGCATTTTGAGGCCGCTGCCAGCGACAGAGGCTACTTCGTCAATATCTGCATCGGCACACAGAACATCGACCACTATCTCGACAACTTCGTCACCCGCCGCCTCGACGGCGTTTTCGTGGCGGCGCTGCCGCACATGTTCGATATGTCCAAGCTCGACCAGCTCCTTGAAAACGACATCCGCGTGCTCGTCAGCGGAAACACGGATGTGGATTACCGGCGTTTCTCCTCCATCGAGAGCGACTACGCCGCCGCCATGCGGATGGCCGTCAAGCATCTGGCCGGACTCGGCCACAGCGAGATCGTTTACCTCAGCGGCCTGAGCCATGAGATGCGCTACGACCTCCGCTGCGACGCCTATCAGAAGCAGATGACAGAGCTTGGTCTATCTCCCGTGCTCATCGACGGCGACCCGCCCTATCAGACCGACGTCCGCGCGGGCTACCGGCAAGCCTCCCGCCTGCTCAGCAGCCAGACGCCCTTCACCGCCGTCATCTGCGGCAACGACCTGATGGCCATCGGCGCGATGCGCGCCTTCTTTGAACGCGGCCTGCGCGTGCCGGAGGATATCTCCGTCGTCGGCTTCGACGGCATCGACCTCGGCCGCTTCCAGACGCCGTCTCTGACCACGCTGGCCGTGGACGCGCGCGACTTCGGAGAGAAGGCGTTCGAGCTTCTCTACGCGTCCATGACGCAGGAAACGACCAGCTTTTATTCCAGCAAGCTGAAGCTGATCCAGGGCGAGTCCACGGCCCAGCGCCGCTGAACGCCCCGGTTCGATATTCAAACCAGACTACTACATTGAAAAGGAGAACGACATCATGAAAACCATTCAGGATAAGCAGATCCTCGTTGCAGCCGACTTTGCGGGACTGGCGCTCAAGGACGCCGTCGTGCAGCATCTGAAGGAACGCGGCTGGACCGTCACGGACGTCGGCATGAAGGCCGACGATGCGGGCACACCCGAAATGTACCACCGCATCGGCCTGCGCGCAGGCGCCATGATCGCCGAGGGCGAATTTGAGCGTGCGATCCTCTTCTGCGGCACCGGCATGGGCATCCACATCGCCGCCAGCAAGTGCCCGCATGTTCACGCAGCCGTCTGCGAATCCGTCCCGGCAGCGCTCCGCTGCGTCACCGCCAACAACTGCAACGTCCTCGCCATGGGCGGCTTCTATGTCGCGCCGCGCACCGGTATGGCCATGGCCGACGCCTTCCTCGAGCACAAGCTCGGCGACGGCTACGAGGACTGGGAGGGCTTCTATGAGTTCCACAAGCTCGGCTATGACGAGCTGGAGCATTTCGACTACGAGGCCTACAAGGCAAACGGCTTCCAGCTCCCGAATCCCGGCAATGCGCCGCTCGGACCGGAGCCGCTCGGACACGCCTATTGATCCGGAGCGCATTTCATGGAATATATCAGCGAATGCCTGAAAACGCCGGTCGCCGGGACGTATGACGTGATCGTGGTCGGAGGCGGCCCCGCCGGTATCGGCGCGGCGCTGGCCTCCGCACGGCACGGCGCAAAAACGCTGCTCGTCGAGCAGTACGCCTTTCTCGGCGGTATGTGGACGGCGGGCATGGTCATCCCCATCTGGGACTGGGAAAACAAGGGCGGCATCATGCAGGAGCTTGTGGACGGCCTACGGGAGGTCGGCAGCACCTCCATGTCCGGCCCGCTGCTCGGCTTTGACATCGAGGCCATGAAGCTTCTGCTCGACCGCAAGCTCACAAAAAGCGGCGCAGAGCTTCTGTTCCACACCACGTTCGCCCTCCCGCTCATGGAGGGAAGCCGCGTCTGCGGCGTGATCGTGGAGAACAAGTCCGGCCGTCAGGCCTACCGCGCCGGCTGCGTGATCGACTGCACCGGCGACGGCGACGTCGCCGCCCGCGCGGGCGCGCCGTTCCGTATCGGACGGGACGCCGACGGCGCGGTACAGCCCATGTCTCTGATGTTCAAGCTCGGTGAGATGGACTATGTGCAGGCCATGGACTATTCCGCAGGCCCGCTCAAGACGACCGACCTCTTCTTCCACATGGAGCACGCCGCGCAGGCCGCCGGACTGAAGGACTACGCCTTCAATTTCGACCGGCCCTACATTCTGACGCTTCCGACGCCGCATCAGGGCATCGCGGAAATGACGCACGTCCGCGGCAAGAGCGCACTCGATGCCCGGCAGCTCAGCGACGCGGAGCTGGAGGGACGGGAGCTTGTCCACGAGGCCATGACGTTCTTCACCTCCTACATGCCGCAGTTCCGCCACGCCATTCTCGAGCAGACCGCGCCGACCATCGGCATCCGCGAGTCCCGCCGCATTCTGGGCGAATATGAGCTGACGCTCGACGATCTCCTGACCGGCCGCCGTCAGCCGGACGGCGTCTGCGAATGCGCCTTCAACGTGGATATCCACCAGCTGGACGGCCTTTCGCAGGAGGGCTATGAATACCGCGTC
>ERZ772881.2455-NODE-2455-length-13410-cov-4.820367_pt1 | contig 13410 bp, 12 predicted proteins | sample MGYA00580581_ERZ772881 | MGnify/ENA primary metagenome ERZ772881 (study PRJEB29015, sample SAMEA2737668) | human gut metagenome | biome: human gut; feature: human-associated habitat; material: faeces | place: China | collected 2012 ...
AGTAGCGTCAGGGGGTCAATTCTCGAGTAGCGTGGGCAGTGCAATGGTATAGACCAAAGCGTATCTCGCCGTCTCAGCGTTGCCAAGTTTATTTTGGTTGATGCCGTTAAGTACGGACAAAGCACTGTCAGGTGCCGTGGCCGTCAATCGGTAAGCTAAATCAATAGCTCTGTTGTGCGTTTCCTTGCAGCCTGTAACGAGAAACGCGGCCAGCAAAAATAAGATTATAATAACTTTGTTGTTCATTGCATTGTAAATTTTGGCAAAGTTACGCATTAATTGCCAATGCAGCAAATATATAAGGTCTATTTCTTCAGTTTGCGTACTTTTGTTAATTGGTTGATAACCAGCTATATATCGGTTGTAATTAAATTCATAGGTCTATTTCTGCATCTACATGCAAGAAATAACGTCGGATATGTCATGTCTTTCCTACTTTAATACATCAGAACGTGGGTCAACCTCCAACGGTGCTATGGTCTGTTGACATGGGTAGCAACTTTTTGAGCACAAATCTGCAAAAGGAGACTATTTTCTGAAGACCTGCTGCCACAGAGTCTTGTCACTGATAGTGATTCTTGCTGAGACTTTCAGGCCTGGCTGTACCTTTTTGCCGTTAGAGCGGATGGAGGCCTTGGCGGTAAAATAATGGTTTCCGTCTACGATGAGAAGATTTTCGCTGTGGCTGGTGATGGGACACACGATCGGTGCGGTATCTTCGTCCTGTCCTTCAAGGGTGATGCATGCCGTGTGCGGCTCATTAAAGAGATAAAGGTATTTGTAAGGGACAAGGAGCTCAACCGAGTCTTTGCTCGTTACCTTTCCCTGCGCCTCTATCGTGATGGGATAGCGGATGGTGTAGAAAGCGATGGCAAGGGCGATGACGACAAGCGTAATGACCAACGTACCGGTCCGCACAAGGGCTGGAGGCACCTGCCCGATGATGTGGCGAACCTTCTCGCTCCGCAGTTCTATATTTTCTGATTCATTCTTGTTGTCCATGTCTAAAAAGTCTTTTTTTGCTTTGTCGGTATCAACAGCGATTGTTCATCAATCGAAATTAAGCGGACCGTCTATATGTCAGTTACCTAACTCCAACTGGTTCTTAACAAGGTTATAGTACGCTCCACGCTTTGCTGTCAGAGTCTCATGATTGCCCGTCTCGACGACCTTGCCGTGGTCGATGACGACTATCTGGTCGGCATTTCTGACTGTGCTCAGGCGGTGGGCTATAATTACAGAAGTTCTGCCCTTTAAGAATTTGTTCAAATGTTCCATTATTTCAAACTCATTGCTGGTGTCAAGAGAATTTGTGGCTTCATCCAAGAATACATATTTGGGATTTTTGTATACTGCACGTGCTATAAGAATCCGTTGTTTTTGCCCAAGACTTAACTTATGTCCATCATCGCCTAATATAGTATCGTATTTTAAAGGAAGTTTTTCGATAAAGTCATCAATATTGGCTATTCTTGCGGCTTCTTTTATTCGTTGCATATCTACATTTGCAATGCATGGAGCAATGTTTCGGGCTATGGTGTCAGTAAAGATGAAACCATCTTGCATAACAGTTCCACATTGTTGGCGCCATTCGTGCATATTCAGGCTGTCCATACTCTTGCCCCCAATAGTAATATGCCCACCATCCGGATGGTAAAAACCAAGAATCAACTTTAGTAACGTTGTTTTGCCAGATCCGCTCAATCCGACAATTGCCGTGGTTTTCCCTCTTGGTATGTAAATACTTATGTCGCTTATAGTTTTATCTGAGTCATACTTATCGTATTGGAACGATACGTTGGTAAGAATAATATCACCGCAATCTGATTCGGATATATTTTCTTTATTTTTATTATCTTCATCATCTACTCTGTAAATCTCTTGTAATCGAGACAAACTCAGTTGTGAATCTTGATATTCCTGTAGAAATTGTATAAACTGATTTACAGGACTGTTTAATGCGCCAACTATATATTGAATACTCAGCATCATACCAAATGAGATTTCCCCTTTTGTAACCAGCACAGCTACAAATGCAGTAATTGCGAAGTCCTTCACTTGATTTAAGAACATTCCACCTGATTGCTGATATTGGGACAACTTCAGGCTTTTCATCGATAGACGATAAATGCCTCGCTGGATGCATTCCCATTCCCAAAGTTTATCCTTTTCGCACCCTTCTAACTTTATTTCCTGTATTCCCATAATCAGCTGCATCAAATTCCCTTGATCTGCAGAGCGTTGAGAGAACAACTTACTGTCAAGAACAGCCCTACGCTTCATAAACCTTAGAATCCAAACAATATATAAAATGCTACCAGAAATAAACATCAAAAAAACAAACCAATTATAAACATAGATTGCAATGCCAAATATAATAATGCTGATAGCTGAGAGGAGTACATTGAGGATAGAATCAGTCAGAAATTTCTGTATCCTATTATGATCATTGATTCTTTGCAGAATATCTCCTGTCTGCCTTTTGTCAAAAAACGACATTGGCAAGCGCATCAATTTGTACAAATAATCAGAAATCATAGATATGTTTAAACCAGAGCCAATCTTAAGTAATGTCCAATTACGATACACTCCCATTATAGTATAACCAGTCTCTATAGCTATTTGTCCCAATAGAATTAATATAATGATATTAATATTACCACCTTTAATTCCAACGTCTACAATAGCCTGAGTGAGGAAGGGTAGAGCTATTTGTATGGAAGATCCAAGGATAAGAATTAACAGAAGGAGTAAAAAATGACGCTTGTATGGATTCAAGTATGAATAGAGATAAAGGGCTTTTTTTTGATTGTTGTTTGCTCTAATATCTTTTTTCTCTTCTTCACTCTCACTATAAAAGTCCTTTGTAGGGGATAAGAACAAGACGATTCCTGTCTCATCACCAAATTTGTTAACAGAATTGAGAAAAGATCTACCGAACTCGCTTTCTTTGTACTTTACTCTTAATCCAGTAGCAGGATTAGCAATGTAATAGACAAATCCTATTGATGTTTTCTTTACTTTATATAATACAACAAAGTGATTTTGATTCCAATAAACTATACAAGGCAACAAATCATTCTGGCAAAGCTCAGTCATCGTTAGTTGAACGCCTTTCGACCAAAACCCAATTTTGCCAGCTGCCATACTAATCCCATACATGGACACGCCCTCGTTCGAAACAGAGCATAAGTCACGTATGTAATCTAACTTATATTGTTTCCCATAATAATCACATATCATTGCAAGACACGCAGCACCGCAGTCCATTGAGTCAAATTGTCGTATAACACGGAATCTCTTTTTCAACATTTTTAGATTGATATCTGTAGACGGCAATAAAAAATCTTTATGCAACGGTTAAACATTTCGTAATATAAAGACTTTCCATGATGAGGTAGAAAACGTTAGTAACAATCTCATCAAATGATAACTTGATAGTATTTTTTTCATTGGATATTATTTTGCATATATTCATTCCTGTAGTCTTCAGCTCAAAATATGTAAGCAACAAACGCCAGTCCGTCAGTTTGCTTTTCTCTTTAGGTGTATTTAGATAATGTCCACCGTCTTTTTCCTCTATCCAACAATCATTATTAAGTATAAACTCATAATTGGTCATTCACTAGTGTCCACTTAAATCCTTTAACATTCGCTTAAACTGCCCTTAGGTCAGACATTTACAAGCATATACTTTACGTGTACTTTTCAATTTTGTACCTTTGCATGGCTATAGTCAAAAGTTACAAATTGTAAGTACATCGTAAAATATGCACAAAGGTCAGTTCATCTTCACTCAGGTCTGCAAGTTCTTGCCCAAACGAGCTTTTGATTGTCTTGTAAATAAATATGACGGCAACAAGTGGGTAAAGTCATTCACTTGTTGGAATCATCTCCTTGTTTTGATATACGGTCAACTCTCCAATAGAGAAAGTCTAAGAGACTTGGTGACATCACTCGCTCCCTTTCGTAATATGTTTCATCACCTCGGGTTTGGATCCAACGTAACGAGGAGCAACTTGTCCAAAGCTAACGAGCAACGCGACCCAAGAATATTTGAGGAGTATGCACTCAAACTTATATCAATAGCAAGAGAGAAACGCACAGGCTTAAAGGACTTCTTCATTAGCAACAATGTGTATGCGTTTGATTCTACCACTATATCTTTATGTTTGTCTGTGTTTTGGTGGACGAAGCTTCATCACGGAAAAAGTGGCGTAAAGGTACATACACTGTTTGATGTCAAGAACAGCATTCCTTCGTTTGCCATAATCACTGGCGCGGAAATACACGACTCGCAAGTCATGGATCAGATTCCATATGAGGTGGACAGTTTTTATATCTTTGACCGTGCATACATGGACACAAAGCAATTATATGCCATTGACAAGGTTGGGGCATTCTTCGTTGTGAGAGAAAAACAAAGGATGGTTTACGAAGTAGTAGAAGATAAGCGATACAACAATCCTAAGACGGGGGTCATGTCAGACACTATGATTAAGCTTACCGGTCAAAAGACCAAGAAGCAATATTCTAAGCCATTGCGGAGAATCGTATTCTATGACAAAGAGAAGAACCGTACCTTCGTTTTTTACACGAACAACATTGAAGTGTCAGCGGAAGACGTAGCCCTGCTGTACAAATACAGATGGAGCGTTGAGCTCTTCTTCAAATGGATGAAGCAGCATCTACGCATAAAGGAATTCTATGGCACGACAGAGAATGCAGTAAAAATTCAAGTATACGCAGCTATCACAACCTATTGCCTTGTGTCTATCATGGAGACAGAAATGGCTGAGGAAATGACAACATACGAGGTACTAAGAGTCTTGTCGACTTCACTACTGATAAAGATGCCACTGAGACAGCTGTTAAGCAGTTGTCAAGAAGAATTACTTCTTGAAAATAAACGTGAGATAATTAACAACAACAAATATATTCAGTTAGAAATACCCTTCGACGAATGGTAAGTTACAATCAGTAAGCGAAGCCGAATGTTAAAGTATTTGAGTGGACACTAGTGTTGGTCATTATATCGTTAATATCCACAGCATGATTGATTTTTGAATATATTTTACAGAAATTGAGATAATCCGCCATGGATTTTGTATTTTCCTCAAACACATACTGCTCAGTGTCCAGATACGACATAATGCGTTTGTAGTATGAAGGAAAATCATACTTCATTCTAAACTCAATTTGTTCACAAATATATGTAACTTTTTTTAATTGGCCAATACAATGTGTATACTTGCTCTCATATTGCGCTGTTTCAATAGTGCTGAATTTCAAAATTTCATCAATTTCACTATTGGGCACCAGAAAAGAAACCTTCTCTTGATAATTCTGGGCAAATTCCTTCAATAAGAGTTGTTCGAATACGACATTAAATTTGCCTTTCAAATTTCCGGAATGCAAAATGGCATCATACATACTATTAAAGCAGGTTACCGCTTGCTTGCTGTATTGCTGAATAAAATTTATGTCGTTGCCTCCAAACACACCCATATTATAAGCAATATTACATCTGCTGTCACGAATGATATTAGGCGCTGAATTTACATTCTTTCTTATGTAATCCAATGCAAGATGGTAGTCTGTCAAAGAAAACTCGTCTATATTCTCTATGCTTTGACAGGCCACATCGGCACTAATTATATTCTGGGGGAACGGGTGCCAAATAAAAACATCATTGTCAACATGCAAAAATGGCTCATTCTGAACAGAATAAGTCTTGACCTTAGCGAATGCCCAAAATGCTTCATCAACCTCTGACAAGTCATCGAGAATGGTATGGTATCTATAGTAAGGGAGCTGAAGAATGTCTTTAAAAAAGAATGTCTTTAAAAAGAGATTTACCGAATGTATCAGTGTATAATTCCAGATGAGGATAATGTCGGGATATGGTCAGACAGCTATACGCCATAGAGAGTAAAAAGTAGCGATAGTTAAGCCAGCCTCCTTGATACCGATTCTGGCATACATTTTGATTGGAATGGAAAAGAGGCTTACTCCAAAATGTCTGTATTATTTTCATCTTTTTTGTTTAATATGTGAGTCTACTTTAAAAAGTTTTTTGCAAAATCAAGTATTGATTATTACATTATAGACTTCTTAAAGCAGACTCGTATGTTATTTCCGTTTTGGGCTGACATTGAACTTCCAGGCAAGTGAAAGCATGATATATCGGGGCAGGCTATTGTACCAAACCTCTGTGCGGCCTTGGGCGTTCATCTCATAACGGGTGCTGCTCAATTGATGCAACAGGTCGAAACCTGTAAGCTTTGCGACGAGTGCGCCCTTCATGAAACTGCGGCTCAAATGGGCATTCCACACCCAATCCGTGGTATTCATCATGCTATCGTAGTAGCCCCGCCGGGCATATAATGTAATATCTGACCCAAAGGCGATCTTCCAAGGGAGCTGAAGATCCGTTGTAAGTCCAACCTGATAATCGCCGGCATGGATATTTTTGAAGTCACTCCGTTGGCTGTTGATGTAGTAATATGTTCCGCTGGCATGGAGTGCAAATTCAATGCGGTCGTTAGGGCGGAAGTTCAGTTTTACTTCGTCTCCCATTTGCCAGTTATTAACTATGCTGCGCAGACTACTTGCGTTTTCTTCTGTATTAGTCATATCGACATTATGATTATATCGAACGGACAGGCTGTTGTCCAGAGTCCAACGGCGCGCGCTGTCCAACGGCAGAGTAAATCCCGTCTGTCCTTCCATTCGCCAGTTGCCGTTGACGCTGACAGGCTTTATGGTAGAGACACCCGTACGCATGTCGTATAGAGTAGCATAAGCAATATCGTTGTCGGTCTTGCCGTATTTTACAGAGGCATTCCACATTCGCTGTCCGTTTCCCTCATGGCGCAATAGGAACGAAGCCTGATAGCGATGAATGTTTTTCAATTCGGGGTTGCCGGATATGAGATACAAAGGGTCGGAGTCGTCAAGGTAGTCAACCTTCTTGACCAAATCGGGAATCTCCGATTTTATGTCGGCACTCAGCTCCCACCTTACCGAATTCCCGCCGGTGAAGAAGGCCTCCGGTTCAAAGAACACCTCACGTTCCGACACATCGTGCCGCCCCATGCGTGTGTAATAGAGGTTCTTGCTGACCAATCGGAGGGGAAATCGGATGTAGCCGTATTCTATGTTCATCTTATTGTGGCCAGTGGCACCATTGATTTCCCATTCCAGCATCAGCCGATGATGGTTCTGGTATTCCGTGTAGTAATAGCTGTTATTGGCATCTAACACTTTCATCAAGGCCGCCCGCGACGACGGAAGAAGGTCGTAGCGCGTACTGTCGAAATTCTCGAGCTTGTCAAGTCTGTATAGGGCGTTGTTGGTTTTGTTGTATTTATATTCGTACTGATACTGCGGCCGCAGGCTCCATCCCGGCCAGTTCCAGTCGTAAGCAACACCCTCCTTTACATCCCAGTGTCTGCTGTCATTTGCCAGATATCTATTGCGGAAGTCGCGGGTCTGGCTTGCATCCACGTATTTAAGGTCGTAGAGCGAGAAACTGCTGCCATGCAGCTTGTCATACTCCATGTTGAAATCGGAATGCAGCATGTCGGTAATGTACTTTAATGAACTGTTGTTGGCCAGTTTCAGATGATAGTTCTCGCTTTTGTCCATACCTCGCTCAATGAGCTCGTTCAATAAGGCTGTTGAGTCGTAGCTGGCCGAGAATGCGTTCGCGTATTTATTATCACGCTTATAGTGGAAGTCAACATTGGTCATTGTAGAATATTTGCCGCTCTCACCGTACCGCAGGGCGTTTTGGCTGTCAAAGATCGTTGTCTTAGACTCTGTTCCACTCTGCGATTGCCTTATGAAATTGCTTCCGGGTAAGAAGGTCTCAATGTTTTTGCGTGTTTGAAGGTCGCCGTCGTCATGCGATATGGTGTTTTGCGTGGTTAGCCACTTGTCCATATTGCTGTCGAAGAATCTCGCATAGCTGAAATTGGCCGAGCGGTTCGTCACCAAGCCATTAGGAGTATCCTGTGGTGTCCATCGGCCTGTCATGTCGGCTTTCTGATTGTCACTAAGGTTGTTGATATTAGTAAAAGCAAACAACATCTCTTTGCGCGACGACTTCATACCAAAGCCTTTCAACGCGAAACGCCCATTGGTACCCATTCCTGCCTCAACGTTGCCAAAGAATGTGGAGTAGTATTCCTTTTTCAGTTTAACGTCCATCACCAGACTCTTGTCGCCCATATCCCTTTGCATGAGGCGAGAGTTTTGCCCCTCACGGTCATAGACCTTTATCCTGCTGACAGTATAGGACGGCAGGTTCTCCAGTGCCATCTTTGGATTACCGCTGAAGAAATCCCGGCCGTTGACAAGCAAGCTCTTAACGAGTCGGCCGTTGACAAATATCTGACCGTCACGTGTCAACTGTGCTCCCGGCAGACGAGCAACGAGTGCATCGAGCATGCTGCCTTCTGCCAGGTTGAAGGCATCGGCGTTATAAACAATGGTATCACCGCGCATCACCATTTTTATCTTCGTCGCCTTTACGGTAACTTCTTGCAGCTCATGGAAATCATGCTCCATCAGAAGAGGCTTTACCATGAGAACGGACTGACGCTGACTTTGTAAGGTGATATTTTCATAAGCGTCTTTATAGCCTAACATGGATGCCTTGACGATGTATTTTCCTTTTCTCAGGTTAATGTCTTTGAATTCATACGTTGCTATCTGACCCTGGTAAGGAACGTCCTCGACAGTAGCATCGATACAGGCAATTATAGTGCTGTCAGTATTCATCAAGAATACTTTTGCGGGTATAGGCTCACCGGTTATGTTGTCTGCAACGCGACCATGCACGTTATGATTTATATTGTCAGCGTAGGCGTTTACGCTGCAAATAAAAACCAGAATGATAAATAATGCGATACGATTCATATATTTTATTGTAAAAGTGTCTCTATATAGTAACAAGCTATAAGAGACACTATTGTTAGTCTTTAAAGTTTTTCTTGAACATTAACCGCACCAACAGACTAAACCGCCTGAAAATGGAAGATATTGACATCTTCCACTCTTTCCATGCCAAGTACAGTATTGGCCTTCATACGAGCAACCAGAGCCAGATCCGCCAACGACATGCTTCAGTTGCTCTCGGGTCAGCGAGCTTCCGCCTTCCCATTTAAACGAAATGTTTTTTTTCATAAAACTGAATTTTAATTAATAACATATGATTTGCTAGCAATCTACATTTTTATAAGGCTCTTCATTAACACACTAAAGTCTTCTTCAGAATAGAAATCATCTGGCAAATGATGTCTGCCAATATAGAAAGTCGGTGTGTACAGAATTTTTAATTCCTTTGTTTTTTTCTCCATCCATGTTATTTTGTCGCCTTGTTTACTTATTGAAGCATCATCTATGTCATACTTTCTTTTGAAAATTTCATAGTCTTTCTTTTTAAGACTATACCATTCATGTAGAACTTGTTTCAAAAATGTATTACCATAATGCTCTTTAAGTGCAAAAAATAACTTAATGATGTTTTTCTTAGCATCACTATCGTTGCGGTTTACACAGAAAATCACTTGCATGAATACTTCGGAATTTTCAAATAATTTCTCCATCCTAAGATGAGACTTCGAGCATGCGCTACAAAATGGATCGCAGACTTTTAAAATCTTTACTTTTCCACAAGGATTTCCAATATTGATGCTCATTTCTTCAGGAATCCTTTCTATTAACGGCTGATTATTTAATAAAGCTTGAAATACACTGCTATCATATCTTAGCCTATTAAAATAAGGATATAACGAATTAAGTTCCATACTTCTACCACACAAAGCTATATACATGTTACTTGCCCATAACATGATTAAGCCTATGGTAACAAATAGAACTAAGCTCTTTGTTGTGATATGTGGATACGAAGATAGAAAGCCTCCATAAACGGACACCACAAACATGTACACTAAAATTGACATAATTGACAAGCACATAATACACAATCGCTTGGCAATTTTGATTTGATAATAAAGAGAGTATATTATAAAGGGCAGGGATATTAGGTTTAAAAATGATGCAGTATGGATGTAACTTAGCGAATGATTGCCCATACATGTCAAGATAATAAAGGAGCTTGCAAAGTATGCAAATCCAATAGAAGCCCAACTGACACCGTAGAGCGTACTACCATGCGATTTTAGAACAGAAGTACAATTCAAATGTTTTCCAACGGGGCACAATCTCTCAACAAGAGATGACTTGTGGTCATTTGCCTCAAAATCTAAGAGCATTGCACAAATCACGCATCCTGCTCCTAATCCTAAAATATACAGAGTTTCATAAATTGATGCATTCGGTGTTAGTATATCGAATAGTGATAATCCGATAGTTATAGCAAATACAGAGAAAGGTATGAGTTCTACAAACCTCTTGACGAGGAACTTGCATCTTCTGGCTTTCGAACTGTTTTCTCCTACATAGTTGTCTGTATCAATAGAGGTCGCAATACCCCCAAATATTTTAGCGAAGTGGTCAAATGAAATTCTTTCTTGTGGTTAATAGGATTGAACCAAACAACCGTATATTCTGACAACGACCAGACAATGCTAAAATAGTAATTTGAATCTACATAAACCAGAACAATGAATGGCTTTGTGTAGGTATGCAAATCTTCTATTTTTTGGATTGAATAAGAATTGACTACTACATTGAATTTCCCAAGTATGTCTGTAATGGCTAAAATGGAATCTGGATACGGATGCTTTACAAATTGTTTGCAGATGGTATCTTTACTGATAGAAAGCTTGTATGTTTTTACAATCTGCCAGCAAATCTCAGAACAATTTGTGAATTTGTATTTGTATAAATCCATATCAGCTACTTTATGAGTTGCTTGTTCTTGTTCTATCTAACACTTGTGCTTTGACTCATGTCAAATTACCAGATCTCCACTATATATGGCATTTTCTAATACTATGCAGAGTCTGTACGTGCCTTGTGGCGTGTCGCCTATATTCATGGTGACGGTACCACTTCCTGAGATTGTGGCGATTGCATAGTTCACGATAGTATTGTTAGCGTCGTAAACGTACAATTGAACGGTTCCAGTGTAACGTGAGACATCAACTGTAACTACTCCGTCGTCATAGTCAGCAGTTACTTGTGTAATAAAAGGCATGCGCATGCTTCCTTGCTGGAAGTGCTTTCTCTCTCGTAGATTGACAGAACGTGAAGATGCACTGCCAACAAATAGTCCCAATAAAAGGACTAATGTCACAAATCTTGTTTTCATCATACTCTTTATATTTTATTCGGTTGCAAAGTTATGTTGTTTTATGCTTGATTCCAAGAAAATAGTGTCTAAAAATGATTTTTGCTTAATTTCATTATAACTTATTAAGTATCAATGATATAATCGCATTTTAACCCTATTTCGGATGTCTAAAAATATAAGAAGGGCCCATTCTTAATAGTCTTCAATGAATTTTTTTGTGGATTGTTGATTACTTTTCAGGCCCAACTTCGCCTTTATAAGAAACAACCGCTGTCTGACCGATTTTGGTTCAATACTGAGTATTTGGGCTATAATTTGATACGGAAGGCGTATCCTTATTAGCATGAGGAAACGTATGTCCTTCTTAGTTAGGAGAGGAAACTCATTTGTCAGTCTCATTACAAACTCATTGTCCGAGCTATTTAAAAACGCTTCAAGCTCCTCCCAATCTGAGTCGGAAAGTAAGACATGCTTGTAATTATTAGGCTGTATTGATGTCAGTTTTTGTAGTATGTTTATCTTTTTCATCATGAATTCTCTCATGGTGGTTATTTGTTGCTCCTTATGTTCCAGCTCTAATTGTTGCAGGTGTTGCTTTTCCTGATGTATAATTTGAGTATGCTTTTGTTTTAACCATGTGATATAGAGAATGCTGGCGATGATTAGGACCGAAAAACAAATACCAACTATTAGCAAAACCGTCTTCATTTGACTTTCATTTTGGAATTTCTTCCTTAGCTCTTCCTTTTGAAGCATGGCTGCATAATACCGATTCTTGGTCTCTGATATTGACTCAATTTCTTTTTCCTGATACACTTCTACTGAGTCGGCATAGCGACTTGTTTGTTTTACATCATGTTCTTTGGCTGAAATCAAGCGTAATAGGGAGAATTTAGCTGCTGCATATTTTCTTTCAGGATCCTTTTCTTTGAAAGAATTCAAGACCTCTTTGGCTTGTTTTAAGGAATCCGTATCATAAAAAGCCTGTGCAAGTGAGTTTACAGCACTTATATCTGGGTGCTTAGAATACGAAAATACACATTTCGCAGCCTGCAATGCAGAATCCCCTTCATCGCGCATGCTATAAAGTACAGACAGATCTTGATAGGTATTTGCAATAACTATAGAGTCTTTTGTTCTAAGCGCAAGTTTCAAAGCTTGTTTTGCTGTAGTCAGTCCATTATTGACAGAATCGTCGTTATAAGCCTGGCATTCGGCCAAATTCAGTAAGGCGTAAACCTTATTAGTTTTGGAGCCGTTCTTTACATTATTATATAGGGCTATGGTTTCTTTGGCATAACGTAAGGCAAGTTTAGGATTGTACTCCCTGATTATCCGGGAAGCCTGAAACAGTCCCATGCTCTGGGTATAGTTGTCTCCCTGCTTCTTGGCAGCATTTACAGAATTATTGAAACATTTTAGGGCTTTCTCGCTGCTGTCGCTTACTACATAATACCTACCCATGTAGTACTCGCACTTGGCATAGAGGCTGTCTGAGGGCTTGTCCTTATACCAATTATATGCATAGCGGAGGAGCGAGTCGTTGTCAACGTCAATCCCCGACTTGTCCTGTGCCATAAGTGTAGACAAGGGCATAAAGTGCCATATCCTTGTCCGAAAGTCTAATCTGGTCAATCTTGCTTAGTGCTTTCAGTGCACTGTCGGGGTTGCTTTCTACCAACGGAATGATGGCAGATATTTGCTTGCCTTGTTTGTCACCGCATGCCGCTAAACTGATAAGCAGTATCGTCCCTATGATTATTTTGTATAAATGTTCCATCTTCCAATTGATATTAGATTGCAAATTTACGACTTTATTTCTACTTTAGATAATCTATGGAGTCTAAAAATGACATGACTGTTTATTTATCTTGTTGTAAATTAGCTTGTTACTGTATTTATAGCATCTTTTTGGGTCTAAAAATGTAATCTAAAGCTTGAAAAACAGTAACTTCTTGAGCTCGAAGCAGCAAAAGGAGACTATTTCCTGAAGACCTGCTGCCACAGAGTCTTGTCACTGATAATGATTCTTGCTGAGGCTTTCAGGCCTGGCTGTACCTTTTTGCCGTTAGAGCGGATGGAGGCCTTGGCGGTAAAATAATGGTTTCCGTCTACGATGAGAAGATTTTCGCTGTGGCTGGTGA
>ERZ772881.2456-NODE-2456-length-13401-cov-2.844373_pt1 | contig 13401 bp, 8 predicted proteins | sample MGYA00580581_ERZ772881 | MGnify/ENA primary metagenome ERZ772881 (study PRJEB29015, sample SAMEA2737668) | human gut metagenome | biome: human gut; feature: human-associated habitat; material: faeces | place: China | collected 2012 ...
TAGTTGTTGGAGAGAAATTCCGCCGCCTTTTCCACGCAGTCGGAGCGGTTTTCCGGCTCCGACTGTCCCTCGACCAGCTTTCCGAGCAGAAGATAGGCATAGCCCAGCATCTGCGTCCGGCTCCAGACGGACTGGCCGCGCGCGTCGTAGATTGCGGTGATGTACTGCTGGATGCTGCGGCCGAAGCCGACGGAGCGCACCGGCGCCTCCGGGCGGATGCCGCTCTGCGCGGCAAGCGCCGCCGCGTCCGGGCCGGTGAAGCCCAGCCAGTAATATTCCCATGGGTCAGACTCGTCAGCGCAGTAGCGCACGAGCGTGTTCGGCCAGACCAGAAAAACCTGACCGGCACGGACGGGGTAGGAGCTTCCGTTCAGCGTGTAGGTCCCCTTGCCGGAGACGACATAGTGAAGAAGATAATGGTCGCGCATACCCGCGCCCCAGTGATAGCCCGGCGTGCACTGCTGAAAGCCCACGTTCTTGACGACCAGAGGAAGCCCGGCGGCGCTGGATTTGTAGGAGTGCTTGAAATACTGCGGCATTTGACGGCCCCTTTCACGGCGGATATCCGAATCATAGCACAGTGCGCAACAAAAATCCATATAAATATCGGATATTCCATTGAATGCGCAACATAAACACCTAGAATAGAATGCAGAGACAAAGGGCTCCGCGCAGGAGCGGCGGAAAAGCGCCTGCATGATCTTCTGCGCGGCCCGAGAGATGGCGAAAGGAGAGCCGGAAAATGTATGAAACGCTGAAGCAGGGCTTCCGGAAACAGTTCGGAAGGGAAGCGGAATGGATCTTTTCAGCGCCGGGACGGACGGAGCTGAGCGGCAATCACACCGATCATCAGCACGGCTGCGTGCTGGCGGCGGCGGTCGATCTCGATACGCGCGCGGCGGTCGGAAAAAATGGCGGGAACGCGATCCGCGTCCTGTCGGAGGGGTATCCCCTGTGTGAGGTGGCGCTGGACGAGCTGACTGTGCGCCCGGAGGAGAAGAACACGACGGCAGCGCTGGTGCGCGGCGTAGCGGCGCGGTTCGCGCAGCTCGGATGTAAGATCGAGGGCTTTGACGCCTATGTGACCTCGACAGTGCTGCCGGGCAGCGGCCTTTCCAGCTCTGCGGCCTTTGAGGTGCTGCTGGGGACGATCGTCAACATGCTTTTCAACGCTTCTGCCGCCACGCCGGTGCAGATCGCGCAAATCGGCCAGTATGCGGAGAACGTCTATTTCGGAAAGCCCTGCGGCCTGATGGATCAGACGGCCTCGTCTGTCGGCAACATCATCGCCATCGACTTTGCCGACCCGGAGAAGCCGCAGGTGGAGCGGCTGGACTTCGATTTTGAAAGCTGCGGCTACTGCCTCTGCATTCTCGACAGCGGCGCCGATCACGCGGAGCTGACGCAGGAATACGCGGCCATCCCGCAGGAAATGAAGGCCGTTGCGGCGGTGTTCGGAAAGAACTATCTGCGCGAGGTGGACGAGGCGGCGTTTTACGACCGGATCGCGGAGGCACGCGAAAAATGCGGCGACCGCGCCGTCCTGCGCGCCATCCACTTCTTTGAGGAAAACCGGCGCGTCCGGCTTCAGGTCCGTGCGCTCCGAAACGACAATTTCGAGGCGTTTTTGCAGTACGTGACCGAGTCGGGGCGTTCGTCGCAGCTCTATTTGCAGAACGTCACGCCGCTGGGCGCGAAGGAGCATCAGGAGATGGCGTTCACGCTGGCGCTGGCGGAAAAGCTTCTGGACGGCCACGGAGCCTGCCGCGTCCACGGCGGCGGCTTTGCCGGAACGGCGCTGGCCTTCGTGCCGAAGGATCAGCTGGAAGCGTTCCGCACGGGCTTTGAGCGCGTGATGGGCAAGGGGAGCTGCCATGTGCTCTCCATTTGTGAGGCGGGCGGTACGGTGTTGGAGGCTTGCAGATGAACGGAGCGATCTACGGACTGGCGGACTATGCGATCCGCTGCGGGTTTTTGCAGGAGGACGACCGGACATGGGCCGTCAACCGGCTGCTGGAGGTCATGCGGCTGGATGCGATCGAGGCGGCGGAGCCGGAGCGGGAGCCGCTGCATGTGCTCCTGGAGCGGCTGACGGAGGAAGCCGTGACGCGCGGCATCTGCGCGGACGATCAGGTCTCGCGCGACCTCTTTGATACGAAGCTGATGGGCGCCTTGACGCCTGCACCGCATGAGGTGCGCGAAAAATTCCGTGCGCTGTATGACGAAAGCCCGTGGCAGGCGACGGACTGGTTCTATGAATTCAGTCAGGATACGAATTATATCCGCCGCGACCGCATTGCAAAGGATCAGAAGTGGGTCTACGAGGGAAAGTACGGTGCGCTGGATATCACGATCAACCTCTCGAAGCCAGAGAAGGACCCGCGCGCCATTGCGGCGGCCAAGCTTGCGCCGCAGGCCGGGTATCCAAAGTGCCAGCTCTGCGCGGAAAATGAGGGCTACGCCGGACGGATGAACCATCCGGCGCGGCAGAATCACCGCCTCATTCCCATGACGCTCTGCGGCGAAAGCTGGTATCTGCAATATTCGCCCTATGTGTATTACAATGAGCACTGCATCTGCCTGAGCGCGAAGCATGCGCCGATGCGCATTGACCGGGCCTGCTTTGAGAAGCTGTTGGATTTTGTGACAGTGCTGCCGCACTATTTCATCGGCTCCAACGCAGACCTTCCAATTGTGGGCGGTTCCATCCTCAGCCATGAGCATTTTCAGGGCGGGCACTATGAATTTGCCATGGAGCGGGCCGAAATCGAAAAAGAGGTGCGCTTCCGCGGCTATGCGGATGTGGAGGCGGGGATCGTACGCTGGCCGCTGTCCGTTCTCCGGCTGCGCAGTGAAAACCGTGCGCAGCTGGCGGAGCTGGCGGAAAAAATACTGAACGCATGGCGCGGCTACTCCGATCCGGACGCCTTTGTGTTCGCGCAGACTGACGGCGAGCCGCACAATACCATCACACCCATCGTCCGGCGGCGCGGAGATGCCTACGAGATGGATCTGGTACTGCGCAACAACATCACGACGCCGGAGCATCCGCTCGGCGTGTTCCATCCGCACGCGCAGCTGCACCATATCAAGAAGGAAAACATCGGCCTGATCGAGGTCATGGGCCTCGCAGTGCTGCCGTCAAGACTGAACACGGAGCTTGCGCAGCTGCGCGAGGCCATTCTAACCGGGCGCGATATCCGCGCGGACGAGACGCTCGGCAAGCACGCGGATTGGCTGGACGAGCTGAAAACGCGGCACCGTTTTACGCCGGAAAATACGGAGCAGATCCTCCGGCAGGAGGTCGGCGCGGTATTCGAGCAGGTTTTGGAGGACGCGGGCGTTTTCAAGCGGAATGAAGCGGGACAGAGGGCGTTCCTGCGCTTCCTCGGTACGCTCGGCATGGAACAGGAGGAAAAGCTATGAAGGTCCTTGTGACCGGCGGAGCCGGTTATATCGGAAGTCATACCTGCGTGGAGCTGCTGGAGGCAGGACACGAGGTGATCGTCGTGGACGATCTGGTCAATTCTCAGGTCACGGCGCTGGAAAATGTGGAGAAGATCACGGGAAAGCGTCCGGCGTTCTATGAGACGGATGCAGCGGACAAGGCGGCCATGCAGCGCATTTTTGCGGAGCATCGCCCGGACGCGGTCATTCATTTTGCGGGCCTTAAGGCCGTCGGCGAAAGCTGCCGCATCCCGCTGCGTTACTACCGCAACAATCTGGACAGCACGCTGACGCTGCTGGAGGTCATGGCGGAGTATGGCTGCACGCGGCTGGTGTTTTCCTCCTCCGCGACGGTCTACGGCCCGGAAAATCCGGTACCGTATGCGGAGACGATGCCGGCGCATCTTGCGACGAATCCCTACGGCTGGACGAAGATCATGATCGAGCAGATGCTGTGCGACTACGCGGCGGCCGCGCCGGGCTTTACGGCGGTGCTGCTCCGCTACTTCAATCCCATCGGCGGCCATGCATCGGGGCTTCTGGGCGACGACCCGAACGGCATCCCGAACAACCTGATGCCGTATATCGCGCGCGTCGCGGCAGGTAAGCTCGAACGGCTGACGGTCTTTGGCGACGATTATCCCACGCCGGACGGTACCTGCCTGCGGGACTATCTGCATGTGGTCGATCTGGCAAAGGGACACCTCAAGGCGCTGGAATACGCGGCGGAGCATACCGGCGCGGAGGCGTTCAACCTCGGCACCGGCAGCGGCGTGAGCGTTCTGGAGCTGGTACACGCCTTTGAAAAGGCCAACGGCGTCCGCATCCCGTATGTGATCGGGCCGCGCCGTGAGGGCGATCTTGCCTGCTGTTGGGCGGACACGAAGAAGGCAAAGGAGATCCTCGGCTGGACGGCGGAAAAGTCCGTGGAGGATATGTGCCGCGACAGCTGGCGCTTTGCCAGCCGGAAGGCGTAAAAAGCAGAATAGGATAAAAGAGGCGCTGCCCGGCGGGCAGCGCCTTTTGTGTATAGACGGAACACAGACAGTCAAGGCGCGGGCGGGAAGTGGATGCGGATCTCCGTGCCCTTGCCGACGGCGCTTTTCAGCTCCAGACGGGCGTTATGATACTGCGCGGCGTGCTTGACGATGGACAGACCGAGACCCGTGCCGCCGACGGCCTTGGAATGGCTTTTATCCACGCGGTAGAAGCGCTCGAAAACGCGGCTCTGGTGCGCGTAGGGAATGCCGATGCCGGTGTCAGAGACGGTGAGGACGGTCTCGGCGGTGCTCTGAGCGATATCGACGCGGACGCTGCCGCCGTCTACGTTGTATTTGATGGCGTTATCGCATAGATTGTAGAGCATCTCGCTCAGAAGTGCCGGAACGCCGGTGACATAGGCCGCGCCGCCGGTGAGCGAAAGCGTGACATGACACTTTTCGGCGACACTTTCCAGATTTGCAAGCACATTTTCCACCAGTGCGTGCAGCTCGACCCGCTGAAGCTCCAGCTTGTCGCCGCCCTCGTCCAGACGCGAGAGCTTGATAATGTCATTGACCAGCTCCAGAAGGCGGCGCGACTCGCGGTAGATGTCGGCGGAGAACTCCTGCACCTTTTCCATCGGCACCAGTCCGGCCTGCATCAGCTCGGCAAAGCCGGAGATGGAGGTCAGCGGCGTTCTCAGCTCGTGGGAAACATTGGCGGAGAATTCGCGCCGCAGCGCTTCGCGCTGCTCGCGTTCCGTCACGTCCATGAGCAGGACGACCGCGCCGACCACGCTCCCGCCGGACATGACGGGGTTGGCGATGATCTGCCAGGTGACGTTTTCGCGGGTGAGCAGCACCTCGGCGTGGCTCCCGGAGAGCGCGGACTCCACGACCTTCAGAATGTCGGGATCGCGGCAGACGAGCCGGAGGCTGCCGACGGCTTCGCCGGCGTCCAGCCCGAGCACCTGCATCGCGCTGTGGTTGCTGGAGAGAATATCGGCCTTTCCGTCAAGCAGAAGAAAGCCCTCACGCATGTTTTCCGTGATGGCGGTGAATTCCCGCTGGCGAAGGCTCAGCTCGTCCATCTGGCTGCGGCTGGTGTGCAGCAGGTCCTGGAGCCGCCCGATCAGCGGAGCCAACTCCTGATACGATTCGTCCAGCGCGGGATCGTCGAGATCGATGGCGTTGATCGGCCTTGTGATCTGCTTGGCCAGACGGAAGGAGAGGACGCCGCAGAGGATCAGAACCAGCACAATGATCCACAAGATCGGCTGGAGCAGGAGGATGGCCATGGAAATGATGGATTCCTGCGTGCAGGCGGTGCGCAGGACGCTTTCGTCCGGCAGCCGCAGGGCATAATAATGTGTGCGCTCGAGAAAGGTCTCCGAATAGCGCGAGCAGCGGCCCTCGCCGCGCTCCAGTGCTTGTTGAATTTCCTCGCGCGCCAGATGATTCGGAAGCGAGGCGGCGTCCGCCGCGCTGTCATAGAGGACACTTCCGTCCGGCGCGACCAGCGTCACGCGGTCGGCGACCTCAAGGCGCCGCAAAAAGGACGGGCCGGATTCGTCCAGCGCCTGCGCGATGCTTTCCGCCTCGGCGGACAGACGCTCAAACGCCTGCTGCTCGTAGTTGCTGAACATGACGGCGAAGAAAAGAATGGAGCTGACCAGCAGGACCGTAATGCCGATCAGAAAGGAATTGCGGAAGATCCTTCTGGTCATGCTCTGCCGCCGATCTTATAGCCGACGCCCCGGACGGTCTCGATGCAGGAGCCAGCTTCGCCGAGCTTGACGCGGAGCGTCCGGATGTGGACGTCGAGTGTTCGGTTTTCCCGGTCGCAGTCGAAGCCCCAGACCTTGTCCATCAGCGTGCCGCGTGTGAGAACGATGCCGCGGTTTTCCACCAGCAGGCAGAGAATTTCAAATTCCTTATTGGTCAGCTGTACGTTCTTGCCGTTCACACGGACGATGTGCTGCGGCGGGCAGATATAGAGCACGCCGATCTGGACGCCGCCGGCGTCGCCGGACGGCTCTGCGCGGCGCAGCACGGCCCGCACCCGCGCCAGAAGCTCCATCATGCCGAAGGGCTTGGAGATAAAGTCATCCGCGCCGCCATCGAGGCCGACTACGCGGTCGTATTCCGTATTTTTGGCCGTCAGGATAATGACGGGGAGCTTCCGGGTCGGCGCGGCTGCGCGCAGCTTCCGCAGAATGCTCAAACCGTCCTCCTCGGGCAGCATGATGTCCAGAAGAAGAAGCTCTGGGAGCTGCGCGTCCATAGCACGCCAGAATTCCGAGGGCAGCGCGAAGCCCTGCGCTTCGTAGCCCTGACTTTGCAGGCCGTAGACGACCAGCTTGCGGATGCTGTCGTCGTCCTCGAGCAGATAGATCATAAAATGCGCCTCACTTTCAAGGGGAGGGATGCGGCGGCAATTGCCGCTGAAAATAGTTTATCGGAAAAAGCACGAAAAAGCAATGTTTAACATAGATTTAAGATGAATTTGACAGAATATTTAATATCGGCAGAGTACCATCTAACTGTTTTGGGCCATAATTGAGAGAATACCGCCTGTTGTGTGGAGGAATTTGGATATGAGCATCAGCAATGTGATCTCGCTGCTCAGCGGCGTGGCGCTGTTCCTGTTCGGCATGGCGCTGATGGGAGACGGATTGAAAAAGGTCGCCGGCAGCAAGCTGGAGGTCGTTTTATACCGTCTGACGGGAACGCCGCTCAAGGGCTTCCTGCTCGGAACGGGCGTAACGGCGGTCATCCAGTCCTCCTCGGCAACGTCGGTCATGGTCGTCGGCTTCGTCAACTCCGGTATGATGAAGGTGCGGCAGGCCATCAGCATCGTCATGGGCGCCATCCTCGGCACCAGCATCACGGGCTGGGTACTCTGCCTGTCGGAGATCGGCGGGACGGGCGGCGGCTGGACGGAGCTTTTCTCCACGGCCACGCTGACCGGCATCATCTCTCTGGTCGGTATCGTGCTGCGGATGTTCTCCAAGACGCAGTCGCGGCGGCATGTGGGCGATATCCTGATGGGCTTCGCCGTCCTGATGTTCGGCATGACGGCCATGAGCGAGGCGGTCTCGCCGCTGCGGCAGAGTCCGGTTTTCATCGAGTTCATGACGAAGCTCTCCAATCCGCTGCTCGGCATCCTTTTCGGCACGCTCTTTACGGCCGTGATCCAGAGCGCTTCGGCGGCCGTCGGTATCGTGCAGGCGCTGGCCTCTACGGGCGTTATCGATTTTGCGACGGCGTTTCCCCTCATCATGGGCATCGCCATCGGCGCGGCCATGCCGGTTCTGATCTCCGCCATCGGCGCGAACGTCGAGGGCAGGCGCACCGCGTTTGTCTACCTTGTGGTTGAGGTCGCGGGCGTCGTGTTCTGGGGCGCGGTGTTCTACATCGCAAATGCCATCTTCCACTTCGAATTCATGAGTATGTGCATGACCGCCGTCAGCATTGCGGCGCTCAATACGCTTTTCCGTCTGGTGAAGGTGCTGATCCTGCTGCCGTTCACAGATGTGATCGAGGCGCTGGTGGACTTCCTTATCAAGGGAGACGCAAAGGACGAAACGCCGTCGATCATGCAGCTCGAGGAGCGCTTTTTGAAGCACCCGGCGCTGGCCATCGAGCAGAGCCGCATGTCGGTCAACGCCATGGCGGAGGAAGCGCGGGACAATCTGACTGAATCCATCAAGCTTCTGCATTCCTACACGGACAAGGGCTTCGACATGGTCGAGCGGATGGAGGGGACGGTCGATCGATACGAGGATATGATCGGCTCGTATCTGGTCAAGCTGACTGGCTGCGAGCTGACTGGGAGCCAGAACGAGGAGGTCTCCAAGTTCCTGCATACCATCTCCGACTTTGAGAGAATTTCCGACCATTCCATCAACGTGGTGGAAAATGCACAGCAGATGTATAAAGAGGGCGCTGTATTTTCCAAGAAAGCAAAGGAAGAAATGAAGGTATACAGCACAGCACTCCGTGATATCTTAGAGCGTACCACGAACGCATTTGTGGAGGGTGATGAGGCACTTGCGCGTACGGTAGAACCGTTAGAAGAAGTCATTGATGAGTTAAACAAGACAGTAAAGAAAAACCATATGAAGCGTCTTAGAAAAGGGAAATGTACCATTGAGCTTGGTCTTGTATTGTCAGATCTTGCAATGAACTATGAGCGTGTTGCAGACCATTGTTCGAATATCGCGGTATATATGATGCAGTTAGAGGATACCCAGTTAGAGGAACACAGTTTTACCGAGCAGCTGGATGCAGAGGAGAGCGCAGAGTTTACAAAACAGTTAAACGAGTTCGAGAAGATATATCAGATTTAAGGGCGCAAAAATGGGGATTGAGGAAAAATATGGCAACGATCTATATAGTGGAGGACGATATTAATATTCGTGAAATTGAACGTTATGCGCTCAAAAACAGCGGTTATGAAGTGGAAGAATTTGAGGGCAGCGCATCATTTTTTAAGCGTCTGGAAAAAAATATCCCATCCCTGATCCTTTTAGATATCATGCTTCCGGGGGAAGACGGACTGGATATTTTAACAAGGATCCGGGCAGACAAGGCGACCGCGGATGTCCCGGTCATTATGGTAACGGCAAAGACAAGTGAGCTTGATAAGGTAAAGGGACTTGATCTTGGAGCAGATGATTATATCACAAAGCCGTTTGGTGTGATGGAGCTGATCTCCCGTGTGAAAGCACTGCTTCGAAGAACAAGCCGCATGAATGAAGATTCACAGCTGATACATGAAGATATCCTTATGGATATGGACAAACATGCCGTTACGGTTGCAGGGCAGCTGTGTGAGCTGACATTTAAAGAATTTGAATTGTTAAAGTACCTGATGCTCAATCAGGGAATTGTTTTATCAAGAGACAAGATTATGGATCAGGTATGGGGATTTGAGTACGAAGGAGAGAGCCGTACCGTTGATATGCATATCAAAACACTGCGGCAGAAACTTGGAGCAGCAGGAAGCTGCATCAAGACCGTGCGGAATGTGGGGTACATGATCGAATGAAAAAAAGAATTAATACCGGTTTTATGTTGATTGCGGCAATCGCCATTGTGGTGACTGCCGTTTGTTCTATGTTTCTTTTTTATCAGATTCTGGAAGAACAGATATTTGATGATTTAAAGGCAAATGCACATGTTGTCTCGGTGATCAGTCCGAATGAACTTTCGAAGGATATCACGTATTCTTTGGAAAATGACGGGCTGCGCATCACCTGCGTGGATACGGATGGCACGGTCCTGTATGACAGTATGGAAGATGCTTCTTCCATGGAGAACCATAAGGAACGCCCGGAAATTGCGGAGGCCATAAAAAATGGCGAGGGAAAATCAATCCGTGTCTCAGCTACGTCGTCAAAGCATACCTTTTATTATGCACTTAGAAAAGAAGATGGGAGCGTTGTGCGTGTTGCGAAAGAGAGCGGAAGTATTTATCATCTGGTGTCTACGATGTCAGGTCTGATCTTAGCGGTCGGCCTGATGGTATTTCTGATGTGTGTATTTTACTCTTACCGTCTGACGCGAAGACTCATGGCGCCGATCGAAAAAATGGCGGACAATATTATCCTGGTGGATGAGACGGAAGTTTACGAGGAAATGCGCCCGTTTATTTCCATGATCAAAAAACAGCATATGGATATTTTAAATCATGCGCAGATGCGTCAGGAGTTTACAGCCAACGTTTCCCATGAATTAAAGACGCCGTTGACTGCGATCTCCGGATATGCGGAACTGATCGCAAGCGGAATGACGGGCGGGGAGGATACCGCGCATTTTGCAAATGAGATCCATAAGAGTGCGGAGCGTCTGCAGTCACTGATTAACGATATTATAAAGCTTTCAGAATTAGATGACAGTGATTTAAAACTTGAATTTGAGACGGTTGATCTGCATGATCTTGGGGAGCAGTGCATTCATTCCATGCAGATGCAGGCAGATAAAAATGAGGTGACGCTGCACTTAGAGGGGGCGTCTGTTCCAATGAACGGAAACAAGACGCTGCTTGAGGAACTGCTTTTTAACCTTTGCAGTAATGCGGTCCGTTATAATAAAAAAGGCGGCAGTGTCACGATCGTGACTACGATCGAAAATACCAGACCGGTCCTGATCGTAAAAGATACCGGTATCGGAATCCCGAAAGAACAGCAGGAACGCGTCTTTGAGCGTTTCTACCGTGTCGATAAGAGCCGGTCAAAATCCACTGGCGGCACAGGTCTGGGGCTTGCCATTGTAAAGCATATTGTCGCGCAGCATGATGCGCAGATGACGCTGACAAGTGAGGTTGGTGTGGGTACGGAGATCAAGATTGTATTTTAGTGAAAAAAGTCTAACCGAATCCTCAAATTTATGTTACAATAGAAAGATGCAAAAAATATACTATTGAGGAGCACAGCAATCATGTTTTCCATATCAGACATTAAGCAGGAAGCATATCCGGCAGCATACCGCCGGGGAAAGGAATTGTATGAGCGGGGACTCGTGCAGGAATTTTCCTATGACGTATACACGGAAGATGGCGTTCCAAAGGCAGAATTAATTGGAAGAGTAAAAGGAACAGTCGAGGATCACTACGATGTCCGGCTTGTGATAGATGAAGAATATGCGGAAGTTTCAGAGAGCCGCTGCAACTGTGAGGCGTTTTGTAACTATGAGGGCATCTGCAAACATTGTGTAGCCGTTGCGCTTGCCTATGTGAACCGCAGACAGGCGAAAGATATCTTAAATGCAAAACTTGGAGTAAGCGAGAAGACAGAGCAGAAGGACATCCGCACGGAAAAAGAGTTAAAAACGGATACTTCATTAAAAAATCTGTTAAACCGTTATTCCATGCGTGCAGGTTCCACCTATCTTTTACCGGAAAATATTTACGGCAAGGTGGAGTTAGAGCCTTATTTCAAGATGGAATACAGTTATGCCACGGTGGAATTTAAGATTGGAATGGAGCAGAAATATGTACTCAAAAATATTTCTGCATTTTTACACTCGATTAAAATCAATGAAAAAGTCCGTTACGGTAAAAAACTGGAGTTTTATCATCATCCGGATGCATTTACGGAATCTGCAAAACGTATGATCGCATTTATGGAACAGCAGGAGATGGATAAAAGACGTCAGAGCCAGTTCCATGCATATTATGCGTATACAGGCAGTTATGAACGCACGATGGAGTTAGACAGTGTGGGAATTGACCGCTTTTTTGAGTCAGTCGGGGATATGCCGTTTGAGGCAGAGGTAGGATTTTTACCGGAGGATACCTATACATTTTCACCGGAAGAAAAGCGTCCGAAGCTGGTTATCCGTCAGGGCGGTTCCGGTATTTTTCTGATGCTGGAAGATGATTCTGTGATCATCGGTGAAAAATATTTTTATTTCTATGACGCGGATATGATCTACCGCAGTCCGGCAGGAATGAAAGAAACGGTCGGAGAATTTTTTGAATTTCTGCACCGCCAGACCGGAGGACAGACTTATATCGCTGCAGATGAGCTTGCCATGTTCTGCCGCGACCTGCTTCCATTACTGAAAAAATATTTTAAAGTGGAAAAAGAGGCAGGATTTGATGAGAGCCTTTATGTGCCGCCGAAACCTGAGTTTGAACTTTATTTAGACAGACAGGATATGAATACGGTAGGTGCAAAACTGATGGCAGCTTACGGGGATGATAAATATAATGTCCTCGAGAAGATCGCACCGGGTGAAGTGCGCGATCTCGCAGAGGAACTCCGCATCAAAAATCTTGTGGAACCGTATTTCAATGAATATGCGCTGTCCCAGACAGTCTTTGTGCTGAAGAACAATGAGGAGATGTTGTATCAGTTAGTTTCAGGTGGATTGAGAAGACTGGGCGAATTTATGACCATTTATACAACGGAAAATTTCCGCAATTTAAAGGTCGTATCTTCCCCGGCCGTTTCCGTGGGTATCTCATTAAAAAGTGATCTTCTGGAATTAAAAATTCATTCCGATGAGATGTCACGGGAGGAACTTGCCTATCTGCTTTCCAAATATGACAGGAAAAAGAAGTATATCCGTTTGAAAAACGGCGACTTTTTAAATATTGAGGAGGATGGTTTAAGCACGTTGGCGGAAGTCAGCGAGGATCTGCGCCTGACGGAGACAAACCTCAAAAAAGGCACTGTAATTGTACCAAAATACCGCGCGATGTATCTGGACGCGGCATTAAAGAACAATCAGCTTCTCTCAATCGAGAAAAATAAAGAGTTCAAGGGCATGGTCCGCAACATGAAGACGATCGAGGACAGTGACTATGAAGTTCCGGAAGCACTGAATTCTATCATGAGAAGTTATCAGAAGAATGGATTCCTGTGGTTAAAGACACTGCGTGAGAACGGATTCGGCGGTATTTTAGCCGATGATATGGGACTTGGAAAGACGCTTCAGGTCATCAGCCTTTTAACGGCAGAACAGGAAGAAATGCAGGCTGGGGAAAAGGAACTGCGCCGTTCCCTGATCGTGTGTCCGGCATCTCTGGTCTACAACTGGCAGAAAGAGATCACACGCTTTGCACCACAGTTAAAAACAGTCATTGTTGCCGGAAGTGTACCGGATCGTGCGTCGATCATCCGTCACAGCAAAGAGGGAGAAATCCTTATCCCTTCGTATGATCTGTTAAAACGTGATGCCGAAGTGTACCAGAAGTTTGTATTTGCGATTCAGGTCATCGATGAGGCACAGTATATCAAGAACCCGTCCACACAGGCGGCAAAAGGTGTCAAAAAGATCACTGCGGCATTCAAGCTGGCTCTGACAGGAACACCGATCGAAAACAGACTCAGCGAGCTCTGGAGTATTTTTGATTATCTGATGCCTGGATTTTTGTATACCTATCAGAAGTTCAGGGAGGAGATCGAGCTTCCGATCGCTGTGAATCAGGATGCAAATAAGATGGAGCGTTTGCAGCGCATGA
>ERZ772881.2467-NODE-2467-length-13349-cov-10.864751_pt1 | contig 13349 bp, 8 predicted proteins | sample MGYA00580581_ERZ772881 | MGnify/ENA primary metagenome ERZ772881 (study PRJEB29015, sample SAMEA2737668) | human gut metagenome | biome: human gut; feature: human-associated habitat; material: faeces | place: China | collected 2012 ...
TATTCAATCAGGCTTTTACCATATCCCTTACGCTGGCTATCCGGACAAGTTGCGATATTCTTTAATTCGTAAATTCCTTCCCCCTCGTTAGTAACCACACAAACCGCCCTGAGCTTGTCTTCATCATATAGAGCGAACATATCTCCACGTTCCAGATACCGGTCTATCATATCTTCCTGCTCATCTGCCAGCAAGAGTAAATCGAGGAAACGCTTCCTGTCTGAAAATACCTGTTCGACTTTCATAACCCTTTCTGTTGTTCTCTATGTTCAAAAATCATTGTCATATGATCCAGTGCCCATCCAACCAATGCTTCGACGTGTGGAATCAAACTATGTCCCATTTCCGTCAGGCAATATTCCACCCTCGGTGGTACTTCCGCATATGCTTTCCGTTCCACCAACCCGTCGGCCTCCAACGTACGGAGAGTGACAGTCAGCATCCGTTGCGAAATATCGTCTATTGTTTTATGAATGTCGCCAAAGCGCATCGTTCCGTTCGCATTCAGCGTCACCAGCACCAGCATCGACCACTTGTCGCCCAGCCGGCATAATACGTCCCTGATGGGACAAGTTCCCGTAGGATGGAAGTTCTTCATTCTCTAATCGTTTCTGTCATATTAAAAACCTGCAAAGTTAATTTGATCCCCTGATATTAAGTCACATTCACAGCTATCAGCACAGAATAATACACCTTTGCAGGCACAAAGATAATAAACTTACGAAAGAGAACTATTGTTTTATTTAATCAATTCACAGTCGATGTACTTGCAGAGGACGCAAAGATATTATTTGATTCATAAAAATAATCAAAGAGGGTATGTCATAACTCACCACAGATTTTACCGGATAAACTTTAAATTTAGTCTAAACAAGAGGTACAATCCATTTATTATTAATACTTTTGTACACGATCAAACAAACATAAATACTTTTTCATCAAAGATATGACTCTCTTCACAAACATCAAATCCTTCGACAAATCATTTTTGTTGAAGTTATGGCTATCTCTTATTCTCTACCAGTTGTCTGCATGCCCCGTATCTGCACAAAAAGACACGATGGATATCAAAGACTACATCTTAATCATTAATGCATATACTGAATCATTCCCTTGGAGTAACCGCTTGATCTCAACAGCAACCAACTTCGTAAAAGACGACCCCAAACTGGCTGTATACACCGAACATATGAACATGATAATGATAGATAACGACAGCATTCTGGACCAATTCAAAGACAGTCTTTTCGACAGATACGGTTCCCACCGCCCACGTATGCTGCTGTTATTAGGCAACTCTTCTCTCATATTGAAAGATGATCTTAGAAAAATGTGGGGTGACATTCCAATGGTTCTCTGTGCCGGAAAAGACTATACCGGGCCTGAGCACTATTATCTGACGAAACAACCCATTCCTCTTTCCGAACGTGTACCATTGGCAGAATTGTCCCAATCCTGCAATCTCACCTACCTCTATGCCAATCTCTATATCCACGAGAATGTAGAAATGATGTTCCGTACACTCCCCCGGATGAAAAGATTCATCTACGTGGGCGACGAACGCTTTGTCAACCAAGTCAACAGTCAGGAGATTCAAGAAATTCTACGGACCAAACATCCGGATGTACACTATACCTTCCTGTCTTCCCGTGACATAAAGAAAACCAACCAACTGATCGATTCACTCAACTTTGTCGATCCCCGGACCACGGGTATTCTGTTTTCCAGTTGGTTCCACAAACGGCAGTTTGCCGGCAACATGATGTTGACAATGATCCTGCCTGAAATCGTTTCCACCGTATCCCCTCCAATATTCGCTCTCAATATGATTGAACTGAATGACAAAGAGAGTGGAATGGTGGGTGGTTACACCTACGACCAGAATCACTTCAATGAAAAGCTGTCCAACATGTTTTCGGAAATCCTCAGCGGGAAATCTCCACGGGATCTTCCACATTATCTGCCCACAGACGGTACACCACTCATCAACTATCAGGTATTGGTCCGCAAAGGTTTGTCTCCCGACGAGTGGCCCGCTCACACCCGTTTTCTGAACAAACCTATCACCTTTTGGGACAAATATAAATATTTCCTGCCGGGAACAGCCGTTTGCATCGCCCTGCTCGTCTGGTTTTTCCTCTATCGTATCCGTACACTCACACGTCTCAGACAGATCCAGTTGAAAGAAATCGAGGCTATGGCTAACTATAAAAATCTGATCGATAACATGCCTTTGCTCTACATGCAGGAGAAACTAATCGTAAACGAACAAGGTATAGCCGACGACTTGATCTACCTGAACGTAAATCCCCATTTCGAAAAACATTTTTTCCGTAGAGAGGATGTCGTCGGTAAGCGGGCCAGTGAACTGTTTCCTGAATCTCTACCTGAATTTCTACACTTCATCCAGATCTCCCTGAAGGAGAACCGTGCCATCACATTCCCTTATTACTTCAAAAAGATAGACAGATTCTACGACATCGTATTAAAAGGTGCACATCAGGAGAATGTCATCGACATCTTCTGCGTAGACAGCACTGAACTTCATCGTGCACAGCAGAAGTTGAACGCTACAAACCATAAACTCTCTATGGCGCTGGAAGTTGCCGACATCATTCCCTGGAAATGGGATTTACTCAGCAAAACCATTCTTTGCGACATCAATAAGCCCATTGAACTCAGTGCACAAGGTAATAACATAAGCGAAGAACAGTTGGCTGTACCCGACTCACAATACTTCTCGAAAATATATAAGGAGGACCGCATACGAGTGGAACAAGCTTATAAAGACCTGATAGAAGGACGCTTGGAAAAAGTAAAAGAAGAGTATCGGGTGATCAACATCCGGAATCACACTCACAAAATAGAGTGGGTAGAAGCCCAAGCTGCAGTGGAAACCCGCGACGAAAACGGAACTCCGGTGACACTGGTCGGTTCTTCACAGGTAATCACCGGACGTAAAAAGATGGAAATGGAACTGACTTCGGCCAAAGACCGGGCCGAAGAATCCAATCGTCTTAAATCTGCCTTTCTTGCCAACATGAGTCACGAAATCCGTACTCCGCTCAATGCCATCGTCGGATTTTCGGGAATACTGGCATCCACCGAGGAAGAAGAGGAGAAACAAGAATACGTCAGCATCATTGAGAACAACAATACTTTGCTGCTGCAACTCATCAGTGACATTCTGGACTTGTCAAAGATAGAAGCAGGCACAATGGAATTCATTGATACGGATTTTGAATTGAACAAAGTGATGAGAGAGCTGGAAAGTTCGCTCTGCCTGAAGCTATCGCCCGAAAAGAATGTCACCCTCTCCTTTGAGCCCGGACTGCCCGAATGCCACATTCATTCCGAGCGTAACCGCTTGTCTCAACTCGTCATCAATCTGGTGACCAATGCCATCAAGTTTACCCAAGAAGGCAGTATCCGTTTTGGCTACAAGCTGCAAGACGACAAGATGCTTTATTTCTACGTATCCGATACGGGATGCGGTATCCCCGAAGACAAACAAGAGAGCATATTCGGCCGCTTTGTCAAGCTCAACAATTTTGCCCAAGGCACTGGACTGGGATTATCCATCTGCCAGATGTTGGTACAGCACATGGGAGGCAATATCGGACTGACTTCCAAGCCCGGCGAAGGTTCTACCTTCTGGTTCACCCTCCCCTATGTGCCGGCAAGCCGCATCCGGCAGGCAGAAAGCAAGACCGAACCTATAAAAGTAAAAAAGCAGAAAATCACCGTCTTGGTTGCCGAAGACCATGACAGCAACTTCCGGTTGATTGAGTCCATCCTACGAAAAGACTACAATCTGATACATGCGTGGAATGGTCAGGAAGCCATGAATATGTTCAGGGAATACGACCCGCAGCTTATTTTGATGGACATCAACATGCCGGTGATGAATGGTTACGAAGCGACCAGGGAAATACGCAAATACTCTACACAAGTCCCCATCATAGCCGTCACCGCCTTTGCCTATGCTTCTGATGAACAGCAGGTCATGGAAAACGGCTTCGACGCATATATGGCTAAACCTATCAATGCCAATCAGCTGAGGACACAAATATCAGCTATACTGAAGCAGCATATTATCTTTATGTAAAAAACATCCGGACGGAAGAAGCATGCCAACGTCCAGATGGCGAGTATCAGAATTCATTGTTCAGGCAAGTCAGCCTCAACGAACCGTTGAACGCTTCGGCAGACAATCGCGTCCTGACCTGCACCTGCACGCTGCTCTTCGGCTGGACATCAAAATAATTGTCGCTATACACACTTTCATTGTCGGCAACGGACAAGCATACGGCACGGGCAAACTTGTCTGACGAAACCATCACTTCATATCCACCTTCAATGGAATGGACTTCAGTCTGCAAATCCACCTTCGGATAATCCATATCCTTCTGCTTGCTCAGACAGTAGTTGTTATGGTACACCCTGCCCGATTTGTCCGTATAGTCTACGCGGACATATACCGTTCCTCTATCTGCCCCCTCCAGCAACTTGGCAAGCGGTGCGGAAAAACAGACACGGCTGTCATTACCGGAGATGCCGACAGACTTGTCCCAGTGATGAACCACGGTTCCGTCGAACTGGCAGACCTGGAGCTGCAGCCGGCCGGAAGTATTCTCCAAGCGGTCGGACACTGCATATACTATCAAATCATCCCCCTCCACTACCGAAGAAATCAGGATGTCATCATAGGCCTTGCGGACATAATAGTGCTGCGCCTTCCAGCGTCCGTAATAGTCACGGCTCGCCCAGGAAGCTACGGGCCAACAGTCGTTGTGCTGCCAGAAAAGCGTCCCCATATTATACGGCATCTGGCGGCGGTGCGACTCGATGGCCGTCTTGATGGCATCTCCCTGCAGCACATGGTTCATATAAAGGAATGCCCGGAAATCACGCGGTTTTTTATATTCATTCAACAGGTAAGTCTCAATCAGCCCGTTGGCATGGTCGCCACCACGCTGATGGGACATCATCACCTCGGAACGTATATCCCAGTCTTCGGGGTAAGGAGCATAGCGCTTGACGGACTCGAACTCTGGAAAAGACTGAAAACCGTACTCGCTGAAAAAGCGGGATTTCTCGCTGTCATAATCAGAAATGGGTGCTTTACCATGCCAGACACTCCAATAGTGACGGTCCCCGTCAGTAGTACCGGACATCTCTCCCTCGAATGCGAACGGAGAAGAAGGCCAATAGAAGGTTCCGGGTGCATACTCCTTGACCACCCCGGGTAAGGTGACATGATACTGCTGCCGGTACTGTGCCCAAATCTTGTCGGCATATTCCTTGTTCTGCCGTTCTATCTCGCACTTCCAGCCCCAGCCCAGCCAGGCATCCTGGCATTCATTATTTCCACACCACAAAGCAATGCAGGCATGATTGCGCAAACGTTTCACATTGTCCACCGCCTCCTGGTGGATATTATCGAGTAGGGCGCCTTCTGCCGGATACATGCTGCAGGCAAACATGAAGTCCTGCCAAATCATGATTCCATACTCATCACACAAATCATAGAAGACATCGTTCTCATAGATACCTCCACCCCAGACGCGCAACATATTCATGTTTACACCGGCGGCATCGAGAATCGTCCTTTTATAATTCTCGGGAGTGACGCGCGGCAGGAAGTTATCCGAAGGGATGTAATTGGCTCCTTTGGCAAAAACCGGACGCCCGTTCAGCTCTATATAGAAAGTATGCCCGTCCTTATCCGGCTGATGCACCACCTTCAAAGAGCGTATGCCCACCCTTTCGGTTTTAGAGTCCAACAATTCCCCACCTGCAATGATATCCGTACGGAAACGATAAAGGAAAGGCTCCCCCAGTCCATTACTCCACCACAGCTTCGGCTTGTGAAGGACAAAATCAACGGTCACCTGATTGGTGCCTCGCTTCAAATCCGCTTGCCACTCGCCAAGCACTCTTCCAGTAACCTCATCCGTTATCGTGACCAACACTCCATTCATATCCTTATCGGCATCCAGCTCCACATGTCCGGCAATCACGGCCCTGCCTGCACCGACTTCCTTCTGCTCGATAAACACATCGTTGATTCTCAAATCGCTCCAAGCCCTGATATACACCGGACGCCAGATGCCGGAGGTAACCAGACGTGGGCCCCAGTCCCAGCCATAATGATAACCCGCCTTACGGGCAAAAATGCTTATCTTCTTGTTGAACAAGCCCCCGTTTTCAGACTGGTCATTGGATGCCGGATACTGGTAGGGAAGTGCATCCCATTTGGGGACGTCTATCTTTACCGGCGAATGGAAGTACACCTTCAATATATTATTCTCCTCCCTGATGTACTGCCTAACGGGGATAGACCAGCGGCGAAACATATTGTCCGCTTTCAGTATACATTCATCATTCAAATAAACGTCAGCGTAAGTATCCAGCCCCTCGAACACAAGCTCCATATTCTCTTTCCGCATCATGTCGGCAGCAAGAGTAAAGCAAGTTTCATAAACCCAGTCTTCCTTGTCAATCCATTGCAATCCCCGTTCGTTCAACCGGAAAAACGGGTCTTCAATAATCTTGTTCTGCAGTAAGTCCGTGTGGACTACTCCCGGAACTGTAGCCGGATACCAATTGGTCAGTCTCGCCTGCCGGAATTTCCAGCCTTCATGAAGGTTCTTTACCGCTGTTTTTAGTTTCATACGAGTGTGTTTCATAGTTTTCTTTGACTACTCTAAATTACGGATAGACAAAAATACGACATTCAAAGGATACTTTATAATATCTTCTTAACGAAACATGATACAATCCCGTACACACCTACCGGGTCAGCGTCGCTGCACATCTGCTGCAGTGTGACTGCAAACGTGTTGCAGCGCTACTGCATATATGCTGCAGTGACACTGCATATGTGTTGCAGCGCCACTGCAAAGCTGAATGCAGTAGCACTGCAAAAAGCATGCACTTGCTTTGCAGTGGCAATGCATTATCCCATCGCCTTATTATGAAAGGAGATGTCATCCAGCTTTCATTATCTATAATTAATTTACAAAGACATAGTTTCCAAGTCTTTCAAAGCAAACGGAGTACAAGCAAAAAAGGTCTACAAATCATAGATTTGTAGACCTTTACCCGCTAGTTTTCCATCTTATTCAGAACTGTTGCGGAGAGAGGGGGATTCGAACCCCCGATACCCTTTAGGGGTATACACGCTTTCCAGGCGTGCCTCTTCAACCACTCGAGCACCTCTCCTTGTTCGGGGCGCAAAAGTAAGGGAAGTTTTTGGAATTACCAAATGTTCGGGCAAATAATATTAAAAGTCCGTTCAAGCAACCAATGCCGGAACGGACTTTCAACACTCAATAAAACATACTTATCATTACCGTGATCTGACTTCCCGTCTCATAAATATGACATACGAAAGAGCAAAACAGATGACAGTAGCTGCAATCAGTCCGGTGAGCTGCGGCCACACCACCAAAAGACTCTGTCCCAATGGCAGCGGACTGGGAATGGCCCCCTGAACCTGCTCCATAGTAAACGGCCCCAAACTTCTGACGGAAGGCATCAGCAGCGTTGTGGTCGCCTCATTGAACAGTTCGCTAGGTGCCAGACGCATCAGACCGAGAATAAATTTCTGGTAACTGACTATCTGATAAGGAGATGCCAGCTGCGAAGGGCTCAATGCCTTGGCAACCAGATTGACAATCATCGTATAGAACACGCTGAAAAACAACCATACCGCCACCGAAGCCAATGCCGAGGTGGCCGCCTGACGGAAGCAAAGCGAAAACAGAATGGCCAGATTCAGCCAGAATGCCACATAGAACACACTGATTATGAGAAAGAATACAATCCTCCAAAATTCTTCTGCTGTGGGAGGAATGCCTATCGCTATCAACCCGCAGCCCATTACGAGGAATCCCAGTACAAACAGCATGATACCTATCACAATCAATGCAGCCACGAACTTGGCATTGATAATGCAATCACGATGAACAGGCTGTGACAGCATACGGCTCAACGTCCCCTTGTTCTGTTCCGAATTTATAGCATCGAATCCCAGCGCAATCCCCAACAACGGCCCCAGAAAGTTGATAAACTGCACAAAAGAAGGCAATGTGCCATCCGAGGCTGTGAACAACTTCAAGAAAAGGAACGAACCGTCCGGGTCATTGGGCTTGATGGCGGCACCTATGTTGGTAAGCGAGGTATAGAGTGAGCCCATGCACGTAAGCAAAATGATTCCCATCAAGATAATGAACCGCCAACTTTTCACATGGTCGGATATTTCCTTGTTGACGACTACCCGAAAAGGATAATTGACTTTATTCATGCCTTTCTCCTCCTTCCTCCATATAATGGTTATAAATATCAGATAATTCCTGATGCTTGTCCTTCAAATCAGACATATCAATCAAGGTGACCAGCTTCCCACTGTTGAACAGTCCCACGCGGTCGCAAACTTTCTGCACCTGGTCCAGGTGGTGGGAAGAGAACAAGACGGTCAGTCCCTCCTTCCGGCTCAACTGCCTAATGAGCTCGATGAACTCCTGAACACCGGCAGGGTCTATTCCCGAAGTAGGTTCATCCAGGATTATAATTTCCGGATTTTTGATAAGCACGTCTGCCAGCCCCAATCGCTGGCGCATACCGCGCGAATATTTCCCGGTCTTCTTTTTCATCTGTCCGGCAAGCCCCACATGCTCCATCAGCTCCAGCGCCTTGACTTTCGCTTCGGCATCCGAAATGCCATTGAGACGCGCAGTATATATAAGGTTTTCCGGACCGGTCATGTCATCATAAAACCCCACATCTTCGGGCAGATAGCCTATTTTCCGCTTTACCTCGATAGGATGCCTGGTAGAGTCGATACCGCAAATCTCCACAGAGCCGGAAGTGGGTTCCGTCAGTCCCAGCATCATCAGGATGGTAGTTGACTTGCCGGCGCCGTTTGGCCCCAATAATCCGAAAATCTCCCCTTTACGGATAGTCAGGCAAATGCGGTCTACGGCAGTGAAGCGCCCATACTGCTTGGTCAAGTCTGTCAATGCAATCACTCGCTCGTCCATGCTCACCTCCTTCCATATTTACGGAACAGATAGCATACGGCACCTATGGCAACGATTATTATCAAAACGCCCACCCATCCCCATATCATCGGGGTTTTCACGGCAATGCGGAATTGGGCGTCTGTATTCACTTCAGGAGTTTTGGCCGTCATGGTAGCCACATAATCTCCGGGCAATGCCTTTTTGGATGCTTTCATGGTAGCTACGACATTGGCCGTTTCCCCCGCCTTCAGCATATCAATCTTCGAAGGCTCAAAAGACACTTCCCAGTCCACGGGCTTATTGGCAGAAAGCTGGATATCTTTCAACAATGAAGAACCGGTATTCCGGACCACCAACTCGATACGCTTCACATCTCCTGCTGTGATTTCGGTACTCAACAATCCTCTGGGCGTGGACAATTCCATCTCGTAGGAACCCGTGACAACAACTTCCAGCTCCAAGTCGGCAGAAGTCGTACCAGTAGCCGCACGTACCGGAATCTTGTAATTGCCGGCTTCCACATTGGCGGGAGGGACAATCTCTATACTCACATTCTGGCTGCTGTTCGCTTCCACCTGGGCAGAAGTGGCCTGCTTATAGTTAGGCTTGAACACGACACTCCAGCCTCTGGGGGCATTGGCCATCAGCGCATACAGCTGCTGGTCGGCCGTCTGGTTTTTCAAAGTGGCATTGAAGGTAAAGGTGGACTTGGAATTGCCCTGCATATTGGGCTGGTCGGTAGTGAACTCGGTCTGGTAAGTTCCTTTCTGGGCCACGACCACCTCCAACGGCAGTTTGGTTTCTCCGGCAAATACTGTGAAATGATAACTTCCTTTATTTACTTTTAGAGGAACTTCCACTTTCAAATTGAACGTTTTCTTTTCCTTGGACAGTACAGAAAGCTGGCTGAGGGTCCAGCCGCCTGACTTGATTTCATGCTTCCAACTGCCCGGCAATCCGCTGACCGAGAGATTTGCATTTGTAACCCCGTCCGTGTTGTTAATCAAATCAATGCTGTAATCAATGGACGCTCCGGGCGTCACGGAAATTTTTGTGTAAGGAGTGTACAGAATTATGCTTCCAGATTCATCGGCATGTACACGATTTAAGGGAAAGGCTCCCAACAAAATAACTAACAATAAAATACAATTTGTTCTCATAGTCATAAAAAAGTTCTTATGGTTGTTTAATTATGAATATTTTCCAAATTTGTGTGTTGCAAAAATAAAAGATAGCTATATTAGTAGCTGTTAAAAGAAACAAAAGAATATAATTGCGGACACGATATACCCTGCGATGACCTGCTTTTCTTATCTTTGCGATTCCTATTGATACAAACGAATACCATACCGACATGAGAATCCCTGAAATACGCTTACAGAACCAGCAACTGTCCACTCCACTCTTCGGCCACCCGAAAGAACTGGTCTCCTGGATGGGCGCCATGCAGGCACAAGACTATACAATGGTGAAATGGGCCGTAGGTATGCGGCTGAAGTCACCGGGAATTCAAGCCGTGGAAAAAGCCCTGCATCAAGGGGAAATACTGAGAACCCACGTAATGCGTCCCACATGGCACCTGGTAGCAGCAGAAGACATTCGTTGGATGCTGAAACTCTCTGCACAACGCATCAAATCTGCCAATGATTCTTATGCAAAAGGACATGGTCTGGAAATCACGGAACAGCAATATGACAGAAGCCATACTGTACTTGGGAATATCCTCAGCGGGAAGCGAAGCCTGACGAAACAAGAGATTGCGGAACATTTTGAACGTTCGGGACTGCTTGCAGACAACTACCACATGACCCGCTTTATGTCGCGTGCCGAAGTCGAAGGAATTGTGTGCAGCGGAGAATGCCATGGACGGCAACACACCTATGCCCTTCTGGACGAAAGAGTTCCACCTACCCCCGAACTGACGAAAGAAGAAGCGCTGGCCCGCCTGGCTACAGCCTATTTCCGCAGCCATGCCCCTGCTACCCTGCAAGACTTCTCCTGGTGGTCTGGTTTGCCTTTAACGGAAGCAAGGCAAGCCATTTCTCTGATAGAACCGGAACTGATGTCCGAACAATGGAACAGCCAGACATGGTACATCCATGACTCCTGCCGGACATCTGGAAAGGCGACCGGTAACCTGCACCTTCTTCCCTCCTACGACGAATACCTGATAGGATACAAGGACCGGACGGACGTCCTACCCAAAGAGGACTATTCCAAAGCTTTCACCAACAACGGATTGTTCTTTCCGGTACTTCTCTATAAGGGGCATGTAGTAGGAAATTGGAACAAGGCGTCCAAGAAAAAAGAAATCTTCCCGGAGCATTCGCTTTTCCGGAAAGACATCTGCCTGAAAGAGGAGTTGCTGAACCAGGCTAAAGAAAAGTACGTCCGGTTCCTAACACATTAAAGGCGGTCATCGAAGATTTTCATTGAAGAATCTCTCTATTTTGCCGAATGGAATTACCTCTATATTGTCATACAAGTCTACATGGTTTGCACCGGGAATAATCAGCAGTTCCTTATTATCACCCTGCAACTTTTTAAAAGCATCTTCACTGAAATAACGTGAATGGGCCTTCTCACCGTGCAGCATCAACACTGCACTACGGATTTCATCACTATATGAAAGGATAGGCATATTGATGAACGAAAGCGGTGAAGTCTTGTTCCATCCGTGGTTAGAGTTGAGTGACCGCTTATGATAGCCGCGCGGTGTTTTATAATAGGCATGGTAGTCCTTCACAAATTGTGGAGCATCGGCAGGCAACGGGTCTACTACACCTCCTCCAAGAGCAAATGTACCGTTTCTATAATCCTCCGTACGCTGAGCATTAAGCTGGCGCCGCAATTCATGCCGTGCATCGGCATTCATAGAATCGAAATAACCGTTAGCATTGACCCGGCTCATGTCGTACATGGTTGCCGTAACTGTAGCCTTGATGCGAGTATCGATAGCCGCTGCATTAAGCGCCATGCCTCCCCATCCACAAATACCGAGAATGCCGATGCGCTCTGCATCTACATCGTCACGGGTGGAAAGATAATCGACCGCTGCACTGAAATCTTCCGTATTGATGTCCGGCGAAGCCACATAACGGGGCTGGCCGCTACTTTCTCCCGTATAGGATGGATCGAAAGCAATCGTCAGGAATCCACGTTCTGCCAATGTCTGCGCATACAAGCCCGAAGCTTGTTCCTTCACGGCACCAAATGGGCCACTGATGGCAATGGCAGGCAATTTACCCGTCACATTCTTGGGTACATACAAATCGGCGGCAAGTGTAATGCCGTAACGGTTGTGGAAAGTTATCTTTTTATGGTCTACTTTATCACTCTGTGGGAATGTCTTGTCCCACTCTTGAGTCAGATTCAAATTCTCTTCCATAAATTTATTATCATTATTAGGATTATTTTCTGTTGCAGACAAATGTCCTGCAGCACAAAGGCTAATAACCATCGCCGCACATATGTTTTTTACCATGTTCTTCATCTCTACTTCTTTAAGTTTCGGTTGGAAATTCATTTCTTAATCCATTGCTTGACAGTTTCCCGGCTCGCTCCATTCAGCAGCCTGCCTTTTCCCCAGTTTATGCCGGGGTAATTCGTCTGCAATTCCTTTTCTGCATTAGAAATACTGCTGCTTCCCGAAGTGGCGAATGGAATAACCGTTTTACCTGCAAAATCACCGCTTTCTATAAATGTATTGATGATTCTTGGAGCCAAATTCCACCAAATAGGAAAACCGATATAAATGGTATCATACTCCGCGAGACTCCCCAATTTAGAATACAATGCAGGACGCGATTTGGAATCCGACATCTCCACACTGCTGCGCGAAGCTTTGTCGTGCCAGTCCAAATCAGCAGCCGTGTACTTTTTCGCAGGCTGTATTTCGTAGAGAGTCCCATCGACAGTTTCTGCCACCAACTTGGCAGCCCTTGCCGTTGTTCCCGTTGCCGAGAAATAAGCTACCAGTGTCTTACCACCTTTTTTCTGTGCGTTAACAATAATAGACAACAGCATAACTGCCATCATAAACAATACCAATCTTTTCATACGATATATTATTTAGTTGAAACATATAAATCCAATTGTTATAGCGATACAAAAGTAGTGGGTATTATTATTACATAGGTATCCAGATTACTGATTATATAACCCGAATTACTGATAGATGTCCGAGAAGAGAAATAAAAAATCCCGTAAAACCTTGATTTTACGGGATTTGTCATACTTTGAGTCCTTTTTGTCTTTGGAGTTCTGCGGAGAGACAGGGTTTTGAACCTATAACTCTAACCGCTTATATTTCAGCTACTT
>ERZ772881.2473-NODE-2473-length-13324-cov-29.233552_pt1 | contig 13324 bp, 8 predicted proteins | sample MGYA00580581_ERZ772881 | MGnify/ENA primary metagenome ERZ772881 (study PRJEB29015, sample SAMEA2737668) | human gut metagenome | biome: human gut; feature: human-associated habitat; material: faeces | place: China | collected 2012 ...
TGTTTCGGCTCCGGGCGCTTCAAAGAGCGTCTCCGGCCGGAACGGCGCCGCGGCGATGCCGCGCACGGAGTACCCGGCGAAGAGATGCTGCATGACGGTGTTGCCGGCGAGTGTGATTTCGTGCAGCGCGTCCGGCGCGCGGCCGCAGCGCGTGAGTGCGCCGGATATCAGCGCCCAGATCTGCTCGCGGATGCGCTGCGAGAGTTCCTGCAGACCGTCCGGCTGCTCGAGCGTGTATTGGATGCGGCTGATGACGTCGGCCCCATAGGGCGCCTGCGCGTTCCAGCCGCTGCCGGTTGCCAGCTCTGCGCCGGAAGCAAGGTCGTATAGCCGCACGACGACGGTCGTCGTGCCGAGATCGACGGCAGCACCACAGCCCGTGCGCCCCGGCTGACAGGCGGGCAGCGGCACGGTACCGGTCAGAATCGCGCCGCCGGCAGCTTCCGGCAGTGTGACGGTGTCGCCGTCCTCCGGGTAGACCCGGCAGGCGAGACGGGGCACGCCGTTGACCGGTACGCGGCATTTGCCGCAGCGGCCTTTTCCGCCGCAGGCTGCGGGGATGGAATAGCCCGCGCACCGCAGGATCGACAGCAGCGTCTCACCGGCCGGCAGGGGAATGGTGCGGTTCCGGCCGTTTTGTTCAATTTGAATGCTTGACACGGCCGCCGCCCCCTTATAAGATATAGGCACATTCTAAGCGGCGGAACTTTGCTTTGTCAAGAGGCTTTGCATATGAACGATCCTGAGACTCTGGCGGCCGGCAACGGCTTTTCCCATTGGGCACAGTTGAATATGACGGCGGCGGTGCCGATGACGGCGGTGCGCGATATGTGTGCGGCCGACCGCTGCGGTCGCTTTGGGCACAACTGGGCCTGCCCGCCCGGCTGCGGCAGCATCGAAACGGCCGCCCGGCACATTGCACGCTACGATGCCGGCATTCTCGTGCAGACGACCGGAACGCTGCGCGATGACTTCGACTATGCGTCCATTGAGGGAATCGGCGCGGCACATAAGCGCCGTTTTGCCGACTTTGCCCGCCAGATGCGGCGGCTGCATCCCGGCTGCCTGCCGCTGACGGCCGGCACGTGCACCCTCTGTGCTCGCTGCACTTACCCCGACCGCCCGTGCCGGTATCCGGCCAAGCGCTTGTCGTCCATGGAGGCGTACGGCCTGCTTGTGAGCGATGTCTGCATCCGTTCGGGACTTGCCTACAACTACGGCCCGCGCACGATGACGTATACATCCTGCGTTTTGTACAACAAGGAGTGAAGACCATGTCCACACCAAAAGAAATTTTCCTCGAGCTGCTCAAGCCGGACGGCCAGCCGGAGCGCCAGCTGCGCCAGTACGAGGCCCTGCATATGTGTCTTACCGACCCGTGCAACACCTACCTGCGCGGCAACCGCAAGCGCGGTACAACGAGCAAGGACCGCTGGGGTACGACGATCCTGTTTCCCGAGGACGCGCCCGGCCCGATGCCGGACACGCGCGAGGGTCTCGCCGTCTGCCCGGACATCATGCGCTGGCGTGAGACGGTGCACGCGCCGGATCTGGAGTCCGCCTGTACGGAGGGGTGGGAGACCTGCCGCGCCGAGGCGCGCGCTGCCTGCGGGCCGGATCATCTGCTGGCCGGGTTTATGGGCACGGGCATATTCGAGCAGTGCCATTTCCTTATGGGCTTTGAGGACACGCTCACGAACCTTTACGCCCATCCGGACGAGATGCACGCGCTCATCGACTACATCACAGAGTACCGCCTGACGTATGTGCGCATGCTCATCGACAACCTGCAGCCGGACGTGATCTTTTCGCACGACGACTGGGGCACAAAAAATGCCCTGTTCATGAAGCCCGAGATGTGGCGGGAATTCTTCAAGGAACCATACCGCCGGTTCTATGGCTACATCCGCTCGCGCGGTGTCATCGCCATCCACCACGCGGACTCCTATCTTGTGCCGATTGTGGACGACATGGCCGAGATCGGCATTCAGGTCTGGCAGGGCGTTCTTCCGGAAAACGATATTCCTGCCCTGCAGGCGCACTTAAACGGGCGGCTCACGCTCATGGGCGGCTTCGGCGCGGCCATTGACCGCAAGGACGCTACACCCGAGGACATCCTCACCTATGCCCGCGGCGTGCTGCGGCGCAACTGCCCCGGCGGACACTATATCCCGTCGATCACCTACGGCCTGGCGGGCACGGTCTACCCGCATGTGGATACCTATCTCAATCAGGCGGTCGATGAATACAATGCGGCTCTGCATGTACCGGTGACGCACCTGCCGCCCGTGCCGCGCCGGAGCGTGCACGCAGCGGCCGCGCAGGTTGCAAGCACAGCCGAGACCGAGCAGCCGCAGGGCGATGTGCTCTCGCGCATCGCGTCCGCGCTCGTGCGCGGGCAGCAAAAGCGTGTGCTGCAGCTGTGCTCCGAGGCGCTGGATGCCGGGCATGGTGCACAGGAGATCCTCACGGACGGTCTCGTGCACGGCATGACGATCCTTGGAGAAGATTTCTCGGCCAACCGTGCCTTTGTTCCGGAGATGCTCATCGCGGCGCGCTGCATGGCGGCGGCGACGGAGCTGCTCAAGCCGTACATGACGGGGGAGAGCAGCGAGACGATCGGCCGCGTCTGCCTCGGCACGGTGCGCGGCGATATGCACGACATCGGCAAAAACCTCGTCAAGATCATGATGGAGGGCAGCGGACTGGAGGTCGTCGACCTCGGCGTGGATGTCACGGCGGAGCAGTTTGTGGACACGGCCATCGAGCAGCACTGCGACATCATTGCCTGTTCCTCGCTGCTGACGACGACCATGCCGGAAATGCGCGATGTGGTAGAGCTGGCAAAGGCCCGCGGTATCCGCGACCGGGTGAAGATCTTTGTCGGCGGTGCGCCCATCACGCCCGGCTACAGCGATGAGATCGGTGCGGACGTCTACTGCCCGGACGCGGCCACGGCCGCGCGCTCGGCCGTGGCGCTGCTGCGCGGCGCGTAAGCGCATAAAAGACATAATACAGGAATGTGTCTCTGCCGGACGAACATACGCCGGTCGGAGACACTTTCATTTTCTGGGAGTAAATTCAGCGAAATGGATAGAGAAAAATCGAAAGCGCGGGATTATTTCAGATTCTTGAATAATTGCTTTCTGGCGGCGCGGGATTTATAATCAAGGCGTTCCAACAAGTGAACACAGACACTTTCAGGTATAGGCGGGGAAGTCACATGGGCCCCGCGTCTCTACCGGGCGGCCCTTGAATTGCCCGACTACCGGAATGCAGCACGCACAGCACCAAACCGCTGTGTGAGCTTTGCCGTTTCGGTGGAGGGTCGCAGATTGCAGACGCTCCGCCGTTTTTTTGTCTGGATAGAAAGCGGAAACGCTTTTTATGGTTTTGTCAGCAGCTTATGATTTCAGGGAGGAATTTTGATGCGTACACGCAAGGCAAAGGATCGCTCACGCCTCATTCAGGCGGCCATGGGTCAGATCCCGTGCGATCTGACGATCGGCAACGTGCAGTTTTTCAATGTCATTACGGGAGAAATCTATCCGGCCAGTGTCGACATACTGGACGGATTTGTTGTTTTGGTGCGTGAGGAAGGACAGGAGGCCGTCCTGCCGTCCAAGTCGTACTACGACGGTCAGGGCCGTTACCTGATCCCCGGCTACATTGACACGCACATGCACATCGAGAGCACGATGATGATCCCCGAGAATCTCGCCCGCGCCATCCTGCCGTGGGGCACGACGACCATCTGCACCGACCCGCACGAGATCGGCAACGTCATGGGCCTCGACGGCGTGCGCTTCATGCTCGCAAATGCGAAAAAGTCCAAGCTCCGCCAGTACGTGCTTGCCCCGTCGTGCGTGCCGTCCGTGCCCGGCATGGAAAACGCCGGCGCTGAGTTCCTCGCCAAGGAAGTCGGCGAGCTGCTGGACATGGACGACGTCATCGGTATCGCCGAGATCATGGACTACGTCGGCGTCATTCAGGACAGCGAGCGCATGCACACCATCATCGACGAGGGCCTGCGCCGCGGCATGTTCCTGCAGGGCCATGCGCCGTATTGCTTCGGCCGTGAGCTTGCGGCCTACCGCATCGGCGGCCCTGTGTCCGACCACGAGAGCGTGAACGCCGACGAGGTGCGCGCCAAGCTCCGCGCCGGCATGCATATCAATCTCCGCGCCAGCTCCCTCATTGATAACCTTTCCTTCCTTGTCGACGGCTGCAAGGATCAGCCGTGGCGCGATTTCGTGTCCGTCTGCACGGACGACGTCCACGCCAAGGATCTGCTCACCGTTGGCCATATCAACAACGTTGTGCGCAAGGCGGTCGCCTCCGGCCTCGACGGCCGTGAAGTTGTCAAGATGGCGACGTTCAACGCCGCGCGTGAGTACGGCTTTGACGATCTCGGCGCGATCGCGCCGGGCTACATCGCCGATATTCAGCTCGTCGACGCGCTCGACGGCAGCCGGCCGAAGGCCGTGTTCACCGAGGGCGTGCTCGTCGCGGAGGACGGCAAGTACCTCGGCGGCGACTGCAAGACGGCCGACTATGACCTGCCGAACACCGTTGATCTGCCGCAGATCACGGGCCCCGCGTCCTTCGAACTTCGTGTGCCGGAGGGTTACACCGGCGATACGATCCGCGTCAACGTCATGGTGCCCGAGGACGGCAACCGCATTCTGCGCCACGTCGAGCCGGTGGAGCTGCCGGTGCGTGACGGTGTCGTCGATATCAGCGGCGATCCGACGCTCGTGTTCGTCTGCTGCGCCAACCGCTACGGCCGCGGCGGAAAGACGATCGCCGTTTACCGCGACTTTGGCCTGCGCAGCGGCGCGCTCGCGTCCACCATTTCGCACGACAGCCACAACTTCACCGTCAGCTACCATGACCCAAAGGATGCTTTCCGCGCCGCCGAGATCCTGCGCGCGTGCGGCGGCGGTGTCTGCGTGATCGACGGCGAGCGGGAGACACATATTGCCCTGCCGGCTGCCGGCCTCATGAGCCAGAAGCCCTGCGCCGAGGTCGCCGACGAGATCGCGGCCGTGCAGTCCGCGCTCGATGTTATCAGCGACGGACAGCTCACCCTGCTGGCAACGGCCATCATGGCGCTGCCGGTGCTGCCGAGCGTGGTCATTACGGATATGGGCCTCGTCAACGGCACCAACCAGACGTTCGTACCCGTGTTTGCGGATGCGGAAGCATAAATCAATCAGAGACAGAGAAAGGATAAGGCGTTTTTGATGGAGAAATTCTTCAAACTCGGTCTGCGCGGTACGGATAAGAAAACCGAAATCATCGCAGGCCTGACCACCTTCATGACCATGGCGTATGTGCTGGCCGTCCAGCCGGCCGCAATCTGCGGCGGTGAGGCGTACATCACGGATGTCAACGGCGTTGTCATCACCAAGTCCGCCATCATGATCACCTGCGCGCTCGTGTCTGGCCTCATCACACTGCTGATGGCCTTTTACACGAACTTCCCCTTCGCACTTTCGACTGGCATGGGTTCGAATTTCATTCTCGGCGCGCTCATTCAGTCGCAGGCGCTGAGCTTCGGCGCCGCCATGGCGATCACGCTCATTTCCGGTATCATTTTCGTGCTGCTGACGGTCTTTGGCCTGCGCGACTTGATCGTGCGCGTCATTCCCAAGAACATTAAGATCGCCATTTCCGCATCCATCGGCTTTTTCATCGCCTATCTTGGCTTCAAAAACTGCGGCATCGGCTCGTTTGAAAACGGCATTGCCCTCGGCAATCTCACCGATCCTGCCGTGCTGCTGGCCATCGGCGGTCTGCTGCTCATCATCGTGCTCAACGCCCTGAACGTCAAGGGCGCCATCCTCATCAGTATCATCGCCACCACGCTCATCGGCATCCCCCTCGGCGTGACGACGCTCAACGGCGTCGCCGCCATGCCGGATTTTGGCGAGCTGGGCAACGTCATGTTCAACCTCGATTTCAAGGGCGTGTTTACCGCGAGCGGGCTCATCCTTGTGTTCGTGTGCTTCTTCGGCGATTTCTTCTCCACGCTCGGCACGGTGCTGGCCGTCGCCAACCGCGCCAACATGCTCGATGAAAACGGCAACCTGCCCGGCATCGAGCGGCCCTTCCTCGTCGACGCCATCGGCACCTGCGTCGGCGCGCTGACCGGCAACACCACCATCACGACCTTTGTCGAGTCCACCTCCGGTGTGGAAGCCGGCGGCCGCACCGGTCTGACTGCGCTTGTCACCGGCGTCATGTTCCTGCTGACGGTCTTCCTCGCGCCGCTGTTCGTCGCTATCCCGTATGCCGCGACCGGCCCGGCGCTGATCTATGTCGGCTTCCTCATGCTCAAGGGCTTCACGGAGATCGACTTCACGGACTTTGACGAGGCCATCGGTCCCTGCGTCATGATGATGTTCACGGCCTTCACCGGCAACATCACCAACGGTCTCGGCGCCGGCATCATCGTGCACGTGCTCGTTAAGCTCGTGCGCGGCAAGGCCAAGGAGATCCACCCGATCATGTACCTGCTGTGCGCGCTCATGGTCCTGTACTTCATCGTTGGATAATTTGCGCCTCTCTCACAAAGCAGCCGCCGGCAGAAAATCTGCCGGCGGCTGTGACGTTGTGCAATGGGTGCTGTGTGCAGGATTACAGAGCAGCAGGGGAGCTCGAGGGGCAAGGCCCGCCTCGAATCCGATCTGCTTTGCGTTTGTAATAAAGAGCCGTCGGCAGATTTTCTGCCGGCGGCTGTGCTATGAAATCGTGAAGAGGTAAGAGTGAATAGTTAAAAGGTAAGAGTAAGCGTGAAGAAGTAAAAATCGGCAAGCATCGTATGATGCTTGCCGATTTTTGGTGCGGGAGATGGGACTTGAACCCACACGTCTATGGTTGGACACAGGCACCTCAAGCCTGCCTGTCTACCGATTCCAGCACTCCCGCATATGCACTTTTCAAACGCATGAGTTATTATAACAGAAAAGCACGGAATGTCAACCACAAATTTTTGACTCAGGTCGATTTTTTCATTTTGTCGTCCAGCGGCGCACTCTGCCGCAGCTCCAGCGCCAGTGCGGCCGCCAGAATGATGAGCGTGGCAATGAGCGCGAGCGCACCGTCGGCCATCGGCAGCAGGTAGCGCATACGCAGATAGGCGTGATAGCCGAGCAGCGACGCAAATTCGCACAGCACCGCAGGCAGCGTCAGCTGCGGCCACGCGGCTGCCAGCGCGAGCGTGAGTGCATCGGCGGCGAAGAAATACCGGTCGTGCATGTGCGGCAGGAAAAAGGGGATCGCGGCAGCGAGCAGCGCCGCCGCCAGCACGAGCGCCCGGTCGGAGCAATCGTCCCGGTGCAGCCAGAACCAGACGGCCAGCAGCACGATCACGAGTGCGGCTGCGCCGATGCCGAGCTTTGCGGCGAGATCGGGCTCGCGCACATCCGTGACGAGCGCAAAGACGGACGAGGCGTTGTAGTTGAGCCCGGTGCCGATGCTGCCCGTCTGCTGAAACGGGATGGTCAGTGCATCCCACAATCCGCGCCCGGCGATGACGGCCGGGAGCACCATGACCACGCACGTGGCGGGGAAGGCCAGCGCGTGCCGCAGCCTGACGCGCCGCGTGAGCCAGAAGAGCAGAAACACCGGCATGATAAACACGGCCTGCAGCTTAAAGGAAAATGCTGCCGCAATGCTTACAACGCCGAGCAGGGGGTGCCCGGCCAGCACGAGATAGACGCTCAGTACGGCGAGAGAGGCATACACACTGTCGCACTGGCCCCAGAGCGCGCCGTTGAGCACGACCGTCGGCCAGAAGAGCACGAGAAAGAACGCCGAGAGCTTCCACACCGCTTCACGCCGGAACAGACCCACGAGCTGCATGACCGACCACGCGAGCATGACGTCAAAAAAGATGCTGAACAGTTTGATCAGGTGCAGATCGGACAGGGAGCTGCCGCTGATGAGCGCCAGAAACGTCAGGTACGGTACATTATAATTTCCCACAGGCTCCCGCAGCGCGGCGAGCCCGCCGTGCGTGCGGAAGAAATCGACCCACACGGTCAGAAACTGTGTGTAGTCACTCGTCTCATAATTCAGGCACAGTCCGCGCAGCACGAACGCCGCCGCCAGCAGCAGCGCCGCGCACAGGACGTGCGCCGGTTTCCGGAGCACGCCGGCGCTCCACAGCAGCACCAGCGCCAGCCCGGCCTCGGCGGCCAGCAGCAGGCAGATCCGGACATCCATGGCCATCCCTCCGAAGATACAAAAAAGCGGCAGGGCGACGCGCTCCTGCCGGCGGAAAATTCACAAAATAGTGCTTGACAACCTATGCGTTGAAATGGTAAAATATCACGCTATGTGTCTTTAGGAGCGGGTGAGACTACTCCCACAACCTACAAGCACATTTTACCGGATGCGCTGCAAAAATGCAACAGGTCAAAAAAGTATTTTACAACCCAACCGGGTGTTCGCAATCTCAAAAGAAGGAGTGTTCGCCATGCCAAAGGCAGTCACCTACGGAAAAACCGAACGAATGAGCTTTGCCCGTCACGAGGAGATCCAGAGTATGCCGAATCTTCTGGAGATCCAGAAGAATTCGTACAAGTGGTTCCTTGAAGAGGGCCTGCGTGATGTGTTCAAGGATGTGGACGTCATCACCGACTACTCCGGCAACCTCGAGCTGCGCTTCGTGGACTATTCCATGGACGAGAACCCGAAGTACACCGAAGAAGAGTGCAAAGCGCGCGACGCCACGTATGCAGCCCCGCTGAAGGTCAGCGTCCGCCTGCGCAATAAGGAGACCGAGGAGATCAAGGAACAGGAGATCTTCATGGGCGATTTCCCGATCATGACGCCCAGCGGCACCTTCGTCATCAACGGCGCAGAGCGTGTCATCGTCTCGCAGATCGTGCGTTCCCCCGGCGTGTACTACGACAAGAAAACCGACAAGGCCTACAACTCCACCTACGGCACGACCGTCATCCCGTACCACGGCGCATGGCTCGAGTACGAGACGGACCTGAACGACATCTTCAACTGCCGCATCGATAAAAACCGCAAGCTGCCCGTGACCTGGTTCATCAAGGCTATGGGCGCCTATAAGGCGGACAACCCGAATACCTGGCTGTCCTGCATCCCGGATATGACGACCGGCGTCGTCACGAACGAGCAGATCAAGGAAGTGTTCGACAACGACGCGCGCATCGTCGCCACGCTCGACAAGGACACCTGCAACTCCCGCGAGGAGGCACTCGTCGAGATCTACCGCAAGCTCCGCCCGGGCGATCCCCCGACGGTCGAGAGCTCGGAGACGCTGCTCGAGGGCCTGTTTTATGACCGCCGCCGCTACGACATTTCGAACGTCGGCCGCTATAAGTTCAATAAGAAGCTCGGTCTGCGCGGCCGCATCGCCGGCTTCGCGCTGGCGGCCCCGGTCGCCGACCCGATGACCGGTGAGATCATTGCTGAGGCGGGCGAGGTGCTCACGCGCGAGCGCGCCGAGGAGATCGCCGAGGCCGGCGTTAACGACGTCTATCTGGACGTGGACGGCAAGTCCATCCGCGTGTTCGGCAACGGCATGGTCGACATGAAGCACTACGTCGACTTCGACCCTGCCGAGCTCGGTGTCAAGGAACTCGTGCGCGGCGTGATCCTGCGCCAGCTCATGGAGCAGTACGAGGGCGACGCGCTCAAGGAAGCCATCGAGGAGAACCTTGACCTGCTCATTCCGAAGCATATCATCGCGGACGATATGTTCGCGTCCATCAACTACCTGTGCTGCCTGGCACACGGCATCGGCGAGCCGGACGACATTGACCACCTCGGCAACCGCCGCGTGCGCAGCGTGGGCGAGCTGCTGCAAAACCAGTTCCGCATCGGCTTCAGCCGCATGGAGCGCGTGATCCGCGAGCGCATGACGCTGCAGGATCTCGACGTGGTCACCCCGCAGTCGCTCATCAACATCCGTCCCGTGACGGCCTCCATCAAGGAATTCTTCGGCAGCAGCCCGCTGTCCCAGTTCATGGATCAGACCAACCCGCTGGCAGAGCTGACGCACAAGCGCCGTATCTCCGCCCTCGGCCCCGGCGGCCTGTCGCGTGAGCGCGCGAGCTTTGATGTTCGTGACGTGCACTACAGCCACTACGGCCGCATGTGCCCGATCGAGACACCCGAAGGCCCGAACATCGGCCTGATCAGCTATCTCGCGTCCTATGCCCGCGTGAACGAGTACGGCTTCCTCGTGACGCCGTTCCGCCGCGTGGAGAAGGGCACCTGCCGCGTGACTGACGACGTCGAGTACATGACGGCGGACGTCGAGGATCGCTATATCGTCGCACAGGCGAGCGAGCCGGTCGATGAAAACGGCTGCCTCATCAACGAGCGTATCACCTGCCGCCACCGTGACGAGATCGTCGAGGTCGACCGCGACCGCGTCGACTACATCGACATTTCCCCGCGCATGATGGTCTCCATCGCGACGGCCATGATCCCGTTCCTGGAAAACGACGACGCGAACCGTGCCCTCATGGGCGCGAATATGCAGCGTCAGGCCGTGCCGCTGATGGTCACGGAGGCGCCGATCGTCGCCACCGGCATCGAGCACAAGCTGTGCGTGGACTCCGGCGTGGTCATCCTCGCCGAGGATGACGGCCTGGTCATGGCCGTCTCGGCCGACAGCGTCAAGGTGCGCTACGACAGCGGCGAGATCAAGGATTACAAGCTCATCAAGTTTGCCCGCTCCAACCAGGGCACGTGCATCAACCAGCGCCCGATCGTCGCCGTTGGCGACCGCCTGAGCAAGGGTGACGTCATTGCCGACGGTCCGGCCACCTCGCAGGGCGAGATCGCGCTCGGCAAGAACCTGCTGGTCGGCTTCATGACCTGGGAAGGCTACAACTACGAGGACGCCGTGCTCATCAACGAGCGTCTGGTCATGGAGGACGTTTACACCTCCATTCATATTGAAGAGTTCGAGTGCGACGCGCGCGATACGAAGCTCGGCCCCGAGGAGATCACCCGTGACATCCCCGGCGTCGGTGACGATGCGCTCAAGTATCTCGACGACCGCGGCATCATCTGCGTCGGCGCGGAGGTGCGCAGCGGTGATATTCTGGTCGGCAAGGTCACGCCGAAGGGCGAGACCGATCTGACCGCCGAGGAGCGCCTGCTGCGCGCCATCTTCGGCGAAAAGGCGAGAGAGGTCCGCGACACCTCGCTCAAGGTCCCGCACGGTGAAGCTGGCATCATTGTCGATGTCAAGCGCTTCACCCGCGAGAACGGCGACGAGATGTCTCCCGGCGTCAACGAGGTCGTGCGTGTCTACATCGCGCAGAAGCGTAAGATCTCCGTCGGCGACAAGATGGCCGGCCGCCACGGCAACAAGGGCGTCGTGTCCCGCATCCTCCCGCGTGAGGATATGCCGTACCTGCCGGACGGCACGCCGCTCGACATTGTCCTTAATCCGCTGGGCGTGCCTTCCCGTATGAACATCGGTCAGATGCTCGAGGTGCATCTGGGCTACGCGGCTCAGGCCCTCGGCTGGAAGGTCGCAACGCCGGTCTTCAACGGCGCCAACGAGGAGACCATCCGCGAGACGCTCAACAAAGCCGGCCTGCGCGAGGATGGCAAGAGCGTGCTGTACGACGGCCGCACCGGCCAGAAGTTTGATAACGACGTCACGGTCGGCTGGGTCTACTTCCTCAAGCTCCACCACCTCGTCGATGATAAGATCCACGCCCGCAGCACCGGCCCCTACAGCCTCGTCACGCAGCAGCCGCTCGGCGGCAAGGCGCAGTTCGGCGGCCAGCGCTTCGGCGAAATGGAAGTCTGGGCGCTCGAGGCCTACGGCGCGGCTTACACCCTGCAGGAGATCCTGACGGTGAAGTCCGACGACGTGACCGGCCGTGTCAAGACGTACGAAGCCATCGTCAAGGGCCACAACGTGCCGAAGCCCGGTGTTCCGGAGTCCTTCAAGGTCCTTGTCAAGGAGCTGCAGGCCCTGTGCCTCGACGTTCGCGTGCTCGACGATCAGGGTGAGGAGATCGAGCTGCGGGAGGATGACGATGATGATGAGATCGTCTACACCGACTCCGGCCGCGAGAATCTGGTCACCGATGAGAACGAGGTGCTCTCCTCCGGCTACGGCATCGATGCCGACAGCGAGGCGAAGCAGGGCCTCGACGCTCTGGAAAAGATCATCGGCATCGACGATGACGAGGAAGAGGAAGACCCCGAGCCGGAGTGCCCGTATGACATCTCCGATGCGCCCGAGGACGAAGAATAAGGAGGAGGCAGACGATGAGCAATAAAACCTTCAGCGCGATCAAAATCGGCATTGCTTCTCCGGAAATGATCCGCGACTGGTCTTACGGCGAGGTCAAAAAGCCGGAGACCATCAACTACCGCACCCTGCCGCTCTACAAGCGGATGAGCGCCGTGGAGTTCAGCACCGAGCCTCTGCCCCGCACCGGCACCGGCAAGCTGCTGCGCAAGTAAGAATAAACCGGGCAGGCTGCGGAATACTGGAAAAGAGCCGCAGCCGCCTTTAATGGAATTACGAAAGGAAGATTCAAACTATGGAAAGAACCGAGATCGTGTCCCAGATCCTTGCCATTCTGGAAGATGTTGCAGAAATTTCCCCCGATGATGTCAACGAGAACAGCGTCTTGATGGACGATCTGGACCTGTCGTCCATGGAGATCCTGACCGTCGTCGCCGACCTGGAGGAGACTTTCGGCCTGCGCATCCCCGAAAAGGAGCTGCGCAACTTCGTCACCGTCAGCGATTTGGCCGACTATCTGGCTGCACACGCGGGGGAATAAGGAATGGATGCCGAACAGCGCTCTGTTTTTCAGGGGATCGTTTACTATTACCGCGAAAACATGGTCAACTGCCGCTATCAGGTCACGCTGAAAGATGCCGTGGACGGTGCGCTTTTGCAGCAGGCTCTGGATGCGGCCCGGGCAAAGGCACCCTACTATTTCCAGAAGCCGGTGTGGGAGAAAAAGCTGCTCCACCTCGAGCCGTCTGACGCCCCCTGCCCGGTGCGGCAGGGCAGCGCAAAGCCCGAATTTCCGGACGAGAACGGCTTTACGGTTGCCCTGAGCTATGAGGGGAAAGTTGTCTACTTTGACTGGTTCCACTTTCTGACCGATGGCCGGGGCATAGCACCCTTCATGACCATGGTGCTGCAGTTCTACTGCAACCTGCGGTACGGCACGGCTTTCGAGGGCCGGACCCTTGAGACGGACCCTGCCTACGACATCGAGGACATCCTTGCAAAGTACCCCGAGAGTCAGGTGGCCAACGATATGCAGCGCCCTGTGGTGCAGACCTT
>ERZ772881.2484-NODE-2484-length-13217-cov-46.352454_pt1 | contig 13217 bp, 16 predicted proteins | sample MGYA00580581_ERZ772881 | MGnify/ENA primary metagenome ERZ772881 (study PRJEB29015, sample SAMEA2737668) | human gut metagenome | biome: human gut; feature: human-associated habitat; material: faeces | place: China | collected 2012 ...
AGCTTTCCTGGCAGCTAGTAGCTAACAGCTAGAAGCTCCCGCACGAATGACTCTACTCGTAAGCATCGCCCCTCAACAGCTCGTCAAACCGCAATTTGAGCAATAATCTATGTCTGCCATGATACAATGAAAACAGAATTGTATTTTCATTTCTGCAATGGAGGACACCATGAACAGAATAACGCTCATCACACTGACTATGGCAATGACCGCATGGCTCGGGACGGCAGCTGAAGGAACAGACAAAGCAATGCCTGCCGGTGTTGTGCCTTCATTATCGCAAAATGCATCTGCCATAAATATTCTATCTGATGGGAGCCCTGTTTTTGACGAACTGGTAAAAAAAGGAAAAGACTGCTCTGATCGGAAAGACTATGAAAAGGCTCTTTCCATTTACCGGTCTGCCCTCTCTCTGGCACCGGCAGGGAAGAAAGGAGACCTCTATTGTCAGATCGGTTTTGTACAGAAAAAAATGCATCGATACGAAGAAGCCCGGATGGCCCTGGAAGAAGGGCTTCGCCTGTCTCCGAAGAACTGGAAAATCCTGTATGCCCTTGGAGACCTTTACAGCAATCCCTATTTCAACAGGCAGGGCATAGCAGAAAAGTACTACACAATGGCTCTGGAAACTTCGGATAATAAACCGAAGGTCCTTGTTTCCTGGGGAGCCATGTATCTTACCAATGGGAACGAGGAGAAGGCCATCGAGAAGCTGTCCGAATCCATTTCCCTGGACCCTTCCTATGGCAAGGCCTACGTTCTCCGAGGCTCAGCCTATGGGCGTTTAAAGAAATATAAAGAAGCCTTTGCCGACTATGATGCTTTCCTTGCCGGTTCTCCGGAGAGAAAGGATCTTTCCCTTCTCTACGGAGTCCGGGGCACCACCTTGTTTTCTATAGGAAAATATGAGCAGGCAGCAGACGATTTTCTTCGTCTCCAAAAAGAGGAACCGGACCAGTTCTATCCCAATTCCATGGCTGGCCAATCCCTATACAAATGTAAACAGTATGAGAAAGCCATACCTTACCTGAAAAAGGCTGCAGAAATCAAACCAAACGCTCCCATCATCTGGGATACATTGGGCATGGCCTACGATGGCATGAAGCAGCCCCGAAGTGCACAGGAAACATTGGAAAAAGCTGTCTCCCTGGGATCCGACAGTCCACTCACCTATCTCCAGTTGTCCCATTTCTACAGGAAAAGGAAAGACTATCCTGCTCTCGCCAGACTGGATACTGCATTTATTGAGAAGAATCCAAAGAGTTTCCTTTTCTACCAGGACCGTGCCTACGCCCTGGAAATTATGGGAAAATACGAGGAAGCTATTTCCGATTTCAATGCAGCCATCAATCTGGGTCTGGATATACCGGACATCCATTTGGAACGGGGCCTATGCTACCTGAAAATTGGAGTCCCTGAGAAAGCACTGGCAGATTTCAAAGCGGCCGAAGAGCAGGTCCCCCAGGACCAGACGGCGCTTCTTCTCTCATCCGTTGCCCTGGGCCGTATGAAGGAATACGACAGGGCCCTTTCCCTGCTGGTTCCGGCAAGCCTCCTCCCCAATGGCCGCCCCAAAAATCGCATACTGAATACTATGGGCTCCCTATATGCTCTCAAGGGGGACTATGAAAGGGCCATCACGATTCTTACCGATGGCATCCGGCAATACCCCGCATATCCGGAAACCTACCGGAGTCGGGCCTGTGTCTATGAAAAGATGGGCCACCCGGACATGGCCATATCCGACATGAATGAATTCCTGAAACGGCAGCCCCAGAACATCAGGGGGCTCCAATACAGGGCGAAGCTTCTGGAAGAGACAGGAAAACATGATCTCGCTGAAAAGGACCGCCGGAAAGTGGCGGATCTGGAAAAGAAAAAGGTCCCCCAGGAGGATGACAAAGAAACGATGGACCTCTTGTATACAGCGGACCGGGAAAGATAAAAAAGCGATGAACCATGAGCTATACAATGGTTCATCGCTTTTTATTCTGCGTCTTACAGACTGCCCGATGGAAAAACGTATCTGTCTATGGATAGAATCATTCAGATAGGACAGCCATCGGCCCCAGCAGCGCAGCTCCAGCTACAGAAATGTAAATCGGAAGCCTCTTTCTCAGGCCTCGAAATTTTCCAGTTTGTACCCTTCCCCGTCTTCGTCGGCCACGATTTTCTTGACCTCTGCCTGGGCCATGTCCAGCTTTTTATTGCAAATACGGCTGATTTCCATGGCACGGCTGTAGATTTTCAGTGCTTCATCCAACGGGAGGTTTCCCTTTTCCAGAAGGCCAATCTGTTTCTGAAGTTCCGCCAGAGCCTGTTCAAATGAAATATTTTCTGTATCCATAGTTACACATCCTTCTTTTGAATATTCGATACGACAGATTCAATAACTCCGTCAGAGAGAATGGTCGAAATCCGATCCCCCTTCGCTGCGTCTCCTGCCTTCATAAGGGGTGCGCCATCGCCCTTCGAGGTAATCGTATACCCCCGGGCAATGACAGAGAGTGGATTCAGGGCTTCCAGCTTCTGGGCAGAAAGTATGAAGAGATGCTTCTTCCCGTCCACAATGGTCTCCATGGCATGGCTCGATTCCTGGACGAGACTATCCAGGGTCTGCATGCTCTCGGAAATACGGTTCATAAGAATGGTTTCCGCCTTATCCATCCAGGAAGCGATGCCCTGCTTGTAGGCTTCCACATCGATCACTGCAATTTCTGCCGCCTGGGATGGTGTCGCTGCCCGCCGGTCTGCCGCAAAATCACAGAGTGTCACATCAGTCTCATGGCCCACGGCACTGATGATGGGGATATGGGATGCTGCCACCGCCCGTACCACCGGCTCCTCATTGAAGGCCCAAAGGTCTTCCAGGGAGCCGCCGCCACGGCCGACGATGAGAAGGTCTGCCAGATTCGTTTTATTAAAGAAAGCAATGGCCTTCACAATTTCCGGAGCCGCTTCCGTCCCCTGCACCTGCACGGGATAGAGAAGAATCCGGACCCCCGGATTCCGCCGCCGGGATACGGTAATAATATCGTGCACCGCCGCGCCGGAAGAAGACGTCACCACGCCGATGGTCTTAGGAAGGAGCGGCAGAGGCTTCTTCCGCTGATTGTCAAAAAGTCCTTCCTTCTCCAGCTTTTCCTTCAGCTCTTCATAGGCCTGCATGAGACTGCCAATACCTTCAGGCCGCAGTGCCTGCACCTGGAACTGGTAATTCCCATCCTTCTCATAGACGGAAATGGTACCATAGGCAAAGACCTTCTGACCGTCTTTGGGAAAGAAAGAAAGTTTGGCTGCATACCACCGAAACATGACGCACCGCAAAGCAGCATTCTCATCTTTCAGGGTAAAATAGCAGTGGCCGGACTTGTACCGTTTGAAATTAGAAATTTCACCGAGAATCACTATATTATGCAGCTCCTGCCTGGATTCCAGCAGGCCCTTGATATAATGGTTCACTTCAGTGACAGAATAGGCATTCTTCTCCATAGAATCCCCCTTTCCCGGAGAAATAAAAGAATTACACTTTCCTGTAGTATAACACAATGGGATTAGCGTTGAGATTTGAGAATTGCGATTTGACGTTTCCCTCACGAAACAGCTGCAGTTCTCAATCTCAGTATCCACCTCGATCTCATTTTCCCGCAGGGTCTGAACGGATCTATCGTCTTCCATCTATATTCTATCGTCTGGCAGCCAAATCACCAATCAGCCGTTAAGTCCGATATATCCGCTGCGAAGCGGCTGATGCGCCACAGGCACTTCTTCACATGCCCTGCACCATATCCTCCGCCATATGGGCGGCGTTCAAAATACATTCGATGAAATAGCGCACCCACACTTCATAGGCACCGCTGTTTTCAACGGCCAGGAGATAGGCAAAGTAATAGTAACTCCGGTTCAGGAGCTGTACCGACAGAGGCAGGATAGGGGCCGGCAGGATTCCGGCTTCCTTAAGGCAGAGAAGAGTCAGGATTCTTCCCACCCGGCCATTCCCGTCCAGAAAAGGATGGATCATCTCAAACTGGTAGTGCACCAGTGCCGCCTTCACCAGGGACTCCGTTCCCTCTTCCTCATTCATATAATGCTCCAGGGCAGAAAAGGCATTGGCCATGTCTTCCGGTACCGGCGGCACAAAGGAGGCTCCCTTCGTCAGCGTGGCCCCCTCTTTTCCCAGCCAGACTGGGGATCGCCGGAACTCACCGGGGTTCTGTCGATAATGGGACCGGTCATGGAGAACCATATCATGAATTTCCTCCAGCAGCCGCCGGGAAAGAGGCAGTTCTTTCAATGCATCGAAACCATAGGGCAGAGCCCGCCGGAGCCAGCCTTCATCAGCTTCGCTGTCCTCCGCCCCCGCCAGCTTCAGGGACGACGCTGCCTCCGCCTGCACCATTTCTTTTGCAAAGGTCTCTTTCTTTTCCTTCGAAAGAACATCATAGCGGACCGCGAGAGCCGAAAGCACAGCCCGGGCATTGCCGATAAGGGCCGCCAGCTCTGTCGTATAGGCAATAGTCACATCCTGCAGGTTTACAGGCTGGAAAGCCTTATAGGGATAGGGGCCGGGAATGGTTTTTCGGTATCCCGCCCGCTTCGGGTCCGCCGGCGGCATACCGCCCGGTAAAAACGTAAGTTCAAACATGGTCGATATCCTTTCATATATTAAATCATCAGTTTCCCGGCATCACAAGAAACAGGTACCGTATTTATCTGGAGAAGAGCCGATTCATGGGTAGAGTCCAACCGCACATGGATTCCAAGGTACTACATCATCAGGATCTCCTTTAGATTATAACTGCTTTAACCGGATTTTTTCACGAATTATCCCGTCATCTCCATCATACATTGTTTTTAGAAATGGCCATTTATACTTTTAAGATTTTTTCAGGGAAAATAAAAATCGGACCCCTTTCGGAGTCCGATTTTTATTTTAATGAAGAATTAATTATTTGAGTTCTACGGTTGCGCCAGCGTCTTCCAGCTTCTTCTTCATTTCTTCAGCTTCAGCTTTAGCTACGCCAGTTTTAACTTCTTTCGGAGCGCCATCAACGAGAGCTTTAGCGTCTTTCAGGCCAAGACCGGTGATTTCACGAACGGCTTTGATAACCTGGATCTTCTTTTCGCCGATTTCTTTCAGAACTACGTCGAATTCGGTCTTTTCTTCAGCTGCTGCAGCTGCGCCAGCTGCCGGAGCTGCTGCTACTGCTACAGGAGCTGCAGCGGAAACGCCGAATTTGTCTTCGATGGCTTTAACCAGTTCGGAGAGTTCAAGAACGGACATATTGCTAATGGCTTCAAGGATTTCTTCGTTTGTCATTTGTTTTTCCTCCATGGAATAATTTTATGCGTATCGATTACGCAGTTTCTTTCTGTTTACGCAGTGCTTCGAGAGCATATGCGAGTTTGGTAATGTTGCCGTTGAGGGCACGTGCAAGTCCGGAAATCGGAGCCTGCAGGGTTGCAGCGACCATACCGAGAAGCTGTTCTCTGGATGGCAGGTCTGCCAGTGCTTTGACTTCGTCTTTGCCAATGACTTTGCCATCGAGGACGCCGCACTTTACGGTAACGGCTTCGCTCTTGGTTTCCTTCAGGAATTCCTTCAGTGCTGCTGCCGGTGCTACCGGATCATCTTTGCAGGTAGCAAGACCATTTGGTCCCTGGAGCAGGTCGTCAAGACCGTTCAGGCCGAGTTCATCAGCTGCAATACGGGTCAGTGTATTCTTAATGACCTTGTATTCAACGCCGTGAGCCAGGAATTTACGACGCAGCAGTGTTGCGTCTTTTACTGTCAGTTTGTTGAATGTAACAAGGACAATGCCCTGGGAGGACAGTCTGTCTTTCATTTCTGCAACGACAGCTTCCTTTTCAGGACGAACCTTTACTTCATACTTTTCTTCGCTCATAAGTACACCTCCTCTGCTATGGATTTGTATTTATCACGTTAGCTAAAACGACCCCGCAGAACCTGCGAGGTCGTGTACTGGCTTTCCAGTACTCAGCCTCGGGAGGCGGGCCTTTGCCCTTTAAAAATAATTACCGCCGGTCTTCAGCTAAGTGTAAATAGTAAATTAGGCTTTCGGTGCTGCTACCTTTGTGGTGTCCAGGTGGATGCCAGGGCCCATGGTAGAGCTGATGGTGAGGCTCTTCATGTAAACACCTTTTACGGAAGCCGGACGGGCTCTCAGAATGGTGTTATAGATAGCCAGGAGGTTCTGTTTCAGTTTGTCTTCGTCAAAGGATGCTTTGCCGATGATAACCTGTACATTGCCTGCTTTATCGGTACGGTACTGAACCTTGCCGCCTTTGATTTCGTTGACAGCCTTGGTAACGTCCATGGTTACGGTGCCAACCTTCGGGTTCGGCATGAGGCCTTTCGGTCCGAGGATACGGCCAAGACGGCCAACTACAGCCATCATGTCCGGTGTTGCTACGACGACGTCAAAGTCCATCCAGCCCTTCATAATCTTGTCGGCCAGTTCTTTGCCGCCTACGTAATCAGCGCCTGCTGCTTTTGCTTCGTCTTCTTTGTGGTCCTTAGCGAAAACGAGAACTTTCTTCGTTTTGCCGGTGCCTGCCGGAAGAACGGTAGCGCCGCGGAGCTGCTGGTCAGCGTATTTCGGGTTGATATTCAGGTTGAAAGCAACTTCGATGGTTTCATCGAATTTTGCGGATGCTGCTTCTTTTACCAGCTTTACAGCTTCGTCGATGTCATAGAGCTTATGACTGTCAACGATGGCTGCAGCTGCCTTCTGTTTCTTTGTCAGTTTTGCCATTGTTTCCTCCTATGTGGTCATTGGGGATTTACCCTGCCACGAACGGGTCAGTCTTAGTCTACAACTTCGATGCCCATAGAACGGGCTGTGCCTTCAACGAGACGCATTGCTGCTTCTACGTCGTTAGCGTTCAGGTCAGGCATCTTTGTTTCTGCGATTTCCTTGACCTGTGCTTTGGTGACTTTGCCAGCTTTCTTCTTGTTGGGTTCACCGGAAGCTTTTTCGATGCCTGCAGCCTTCTTCAGAAGAACGGCTGCCGGCGGAGTCTTACAGATGAATGTAAAGCTCCTATCTTCGAAAACGGTAATTTCTACAGGGATGATCAGGCCTGCCTGCTTTGCAGTGCGATCGTTGAAGTCTTTAACGAAGGCCATGATGTTTACGCCTGCCTGGCCAAGGGCCGGGCCTACTGGCGGTGCCGGGGTAGCTTTACCTGCGGGAACCTGCAGTTTTACGATTTTAGAAATTTTCTTTGCCATGTTGTTACACCTCCTATCCGTATTGGGAATGTGGTTGTTTCGGGCTGTAACGGGCCCTCCCACGGTGGGACAAGTCTAGTTCAAGGCAGTCCCACAAGAGTGTATTTAAGGAAGGGGTTCGAAGGAACCGGCTTCCAGCTCTATCGTTGTTGTTGTGCCGAAGTTGCTGATGTCAGCCTTAATCTTGGTTTTATCATCAGAAACTTCGAGGACCACAGCAGTGCGGTCTTCAAAGACGCCCTTGGTGATCCGGATGCGGTCGCCCGGTTTTACATCGGTTTCCGCATTGGCGGTCTTTACGCCGCCGTTGATGATTCTTTCTGCTTCTTCATCAGAAAGGGGAATCGGCTTTGTGGTGGTTCCTACAAAGCCTGTGACACCCGGTGTGTTTCTTACGACATACCAGCTTCTGTCATTGACTTCCATCTTGATGAGAAGGTATCCGGGGAAAATTTTACGGGAGACAAGTTTTACCTTCCCGTCTTTTTCTTCTTCCGCTTCTTCCAGTGGGAGCAGAATTTCACGGATGGTATCATCCATTCCCATGGAATGGACTTTTCTTGTCAGCGTATCTTTGACCTTGTTTTCATATCCGGAATAGGTATGGATTACGTACCAGCGGATATCTTTCTTGGCGCCTTCGGTAGGTTCACCAATTTCGGTCGGAGCACTGACTTCACCCTGATTTTCTGCTTCTGCTTTCTTGTTTTCGACTTCTTTATCGGACATGGCTCTTCTCCTTTCAGCCCACGACGTGTACTAATAAATTAGAGAGGCCGCCGAATATGAAGTCAACTGCAACGATCAGGAATGAAACCACAATCACGGACACAATGACGGCAATGGTATACTGAATCATCTGGTGTTTGTCCGGCCAGATGACCTTCTTCATTTCCATCTTGGTTTCTTTGAAAAACCTGGTCCATGAGGCATTAGCTTCCTGTGCTTTCGCTACCTGTGTCTTAGTCTTACGCTTCGCCTTGGCCATGCTCACACCCCAGTTTCAATCACTCAAATTATTTTGTCTCTTTGTGCAGAGTGTGTTTGTGGCACCATTTGCAGTACTTCATCATTTCAAGACGTTCGGACGTATTCTTCTTGTTCTTGTTTGTACGATAATTGCGGCGCTTGCATTCTGTGCATGCAAGAGTAATTCCTTCACGCATTCTTTACACCTCACTCAATCTTTCTCGGCCCGCGGCCAATTAACATGCTTAACCAGTATATCATAAGCACTATGCACAAGTCAACCGATTTCTCGAAACTTTGCATTTAAAAAAGCCGGGCCATCCCAGCGAGACTATTGTAGCACAGGATGACCGGCTTTGTAAATGGTTTTGTGAAATTATTTTGCTGCTGATGTTGATTGTACCCGGCGGGGTTTCCAATTCCCGGCCGCCAGCGGCTGGGAGCAGTTATCTACGGGCCTGGAAATATCCACTTTCCGTTTCGGTCAGGCACCTTTAGAGATATTCCTCTTCATCTCTTCCGGCGCTTTATGGTCTTCCATGACCTTCCGGTTCTTTATGGATTTCCACAGCTTGTCTGCCATAGGAGCCCACTGCCGTGCATAGGGCATGCACTTATCGCAGAGTTCATCGGCTGACTCCGGAGCCAGGAGATCCGTGGATTTGGCGCCGCACCGTTTCACCATGGCTGCCAGTTTAGGCGGATTTTCCAGCATGGGGCAGGGACGGAGATGGTTCTTATTGAATGGCTGCCCTTTGGCGTATTCCTTGAACAGGGGCTGGGACAGGCAGGTAAGAAGATCATCTTTATTGATATTGGCACTGGAGTAATGGATAAATACGCAGGGCTCCACATCGCCGTTCGGATTGATATGGCAATAGTTCCGGCCGCCGGCTATGCAGCCGCCGATATACTGACCATCGTTCTGGAAGTCCAGAGCCATGAAGGGTTTCCCCGTTTCCAGTTCCCGGATTTCACGCACCCTGTGGACCATATAGGCCCACTGCTCCCGGGTAGGCAGAAGATCCAGGGATGCACCCTTACCCACAGGCATGTAATGGAAGTACCAGGTGTACCAGGCGCCTTTACTGATGAGCATATCAATGAAGTCATCGGAGGTGACTGTCTCAATGTTCTTCCGGGTATAGCAGATGGATGTACCATAGACGATACCATATTTATGGAGCAGGTCCATGGCGTGCATCACTTTGTCAAAGTGGCCCTTGCCACGACGGCTGTCGTTTACTTCTCTCCAGCCTTCAATGGAGATGGAGAATGACAGGTTCCCCACTTCGCAGACCTTCCTGCAGAAATCATCATCAATGAGAGTACCGTTGGTGAATGCATGGAACTCGCAGTCCGGGTGGGCCTTGCAGAGCTTCAGGATATCCGCTTTCCGTACGAGCGGTTCCCCGCCGGTCATCATGTAGAAATGGATGCCCAGTGCTTTACCCTGGGTGACGATCTTATTCATCACATCGTAGGACAGGTTCAGGGTGTGGCCGTATTCAGCGGCCCAGCATCCGATGCAGTGGCAGTTACAGGCACTGGTTGGATCAAAAAGGATGACCCAGGGAATATTGATACCGTACTTCTCCCTGTTTTCCCACCGTTTCTTATTGCCATAGAAGGCAGCCTCGAAGCCCAGGTCCATGACTGCGGTCTTGATGATGTGGGGATTCAGGGTATCCAGAGCCCGGTTCAGATATTTCCACCATTTATGGTTGTGCAGGAGGAGCTCCCTCACACTGTCAAAGGTGGAGGATTCAAACATATTCCCATAGACCTTCTGGACCATATAGGAAAGGCGGATCAGGGATTTTCTTCTTTCCTCTTCATCCTTGATCGAAATAATATGGTCTACCAGCTTACTGACAGCTGCTTTCTGTACTGCATGTGTTAATTCCATAATAAAAACCTCCTTTACGGAAGCATGGACCATTCCTTACTCATTGGGTCCATGGACCCATACTTTCCCAACTCATACAGGACATATGTCCTGACTCTGTGTCGGAGGAAAAGCTTCATTCCACGATTTTAGGGGAAATCGGTACTTCCTTATCGGGGAAGCACTCATTCAATCGTTGTCAGAGTAGTACAAAAAATCCTTATGAAATCTGACTCTGCGAATGAATCAGGGCTCCCGAGATCACAGATACTCCTTTTATACTGATTGTCAGTATCCTAATCTCTCAGAAAAACATGCGCCTCCTTCTGCAGGACCCGTGCCGGTTCTTTGACTATGTACCGGGCCCGGTTCCTTTTAGCACTCACACTCCCTTTCTGCTAATAATTATAGCTCTCTTCAGTTCGTAATGAAACCATAATACATTCCTAACATTTCGTTTTGTTTTCAGACCTGCTTTCCTGCTATTCAGGTCTATCATTCTCAATAAAGCCGAAAGGCCGCCTCTCATTTTCTCAATTCAGCTTTATATTCATGAGTTAAACGTTGTTTATTAATCTCTTTTGCTCATTATATGACCATTATAAAATTTTAAAATAAGGGGTAATAGAAAAAATAAAGAGACCCCACGGATAGGATACCGAAGGGTATAGAAAATTCATAAGTTTCTCCAGTAGTTTTCCTCCCACAGAGAATAATAAAAGGAGAGCCCAGGCAGGAGATCATTCTCCTGTCTGGGCCCTCCTTCCATAGCATCAGAGACACTGATGCTGTAAGGTCCGGGCTCTGGTGCCATCACTTTTTGAAGCTGCGGTCTTTACAGATTCAGCTCAAACATTTTATACTCCGTCCATCCCGTATCGGGATAGTACATCTTTCTGGCCGCCACAAAGGAAAAGCCCGCTGACCGGTATAGAGCTTCCGCCTGCCTATTGGTCCCCAGAATATCCAGCCGGACAGCCTTTTTACCTTCTGCCCTGGCTTCGTCCAGCACATGCCCCACCAGCTGCCTGCCAATGCCCCGGTTTTGCACTTTGGAGCTGACCGCCAGCCCGTGGGGGACCAGAATATCGTGGGAAGCAAAATTTCTGGACCAGGGGAGCCCTTTATAGCCTTCGTTGGAATCACTGTTCAAAATAACTGCGCCCAGGATGACCCCATTCTCCCGCAGACTGTAGAGCTCCCCTTTCTCCAGGCTTTCTATAAGAAAATCGTCACTGGGATAGATTCCCTTCTTCCACCCGATCCGGTCATTTACCGATGCCATGTCATCGATAAGGTGCCAGTAAAAATCCCGGATTTCCGGAAATGCTTTCTCCGGTTCCCTCTGCCATATCATAGATGCTGCCCCTTTCTGTCTGTATAGATTCGGATTGTAGCATTGTAAATATCACTTTAGAAAAAATTTGAGAATTGAATGAAACATTAAGTTTCCGCAGCTGCGCCGCAGCCAGCCTTTATGGGGTGGCGCCCGCCGATTTATGTCCGCCGCCTTTCCATCAGCCGCTTTCACTCTTCCCCTGCACCTGACGTTTAATGCTTCTCAGAACTCTTTGAGCTCCTCAAGGAGTGAGGTACGCCTTGGATATGTTTTCCTGTATTTTTCGGCGAGCTGTGCCGCTGTTTCCGGTCCATGGGGATAGGTCAGCATCTTTTTCAGGATTCTTTTCACCTTCCTGTAGCCCCTTCTATCACGGGCATCTTCCATGGCAGCATCCGCATGATAGACATCGATGGCTAGAGAGCGATCGGGATACAGTTCTTTCAGAAGTTTTTCATACTTTCCGAAATCATGCATATTTTCCGCCGCTTCCATGAGGTAGTCATACTGTTTTTCCCTGGCAAAGAAAGGCATGGCATCCCAATTTCCCCGCAGGTTTTTCAGGAGCGTTTCCCGTTCTCCTGCCCATTCCTCATCGGTAAACCGGCTGCGGTATTCCTTATAAATTTCCTCCCGCCCCGGATGCTCATAAAACATAGTCTCCAGCAAGTCAAAGTATTTTTCTGTCATACCTTTACTGAGATAAATTTCCTTCAGCCGTTCTTCGTAGGCCAGAGTATTTCTGCTCCAATCGGACATGCCTGAAAGAGCCTCCTGCAGGAGCTTCATTTCCCGGTCCGTCTCTCCCCGTTCCCTGTAGATTTTCAGCATCTGCTCCGTATGGTCATCCCCATAGCTGGCCGCATACTTTTCCACTTCTTCTATAGGTGCCCCTTCATCAGCAAGAATCTGCAGCAGATAGTTTTTGCATTTTTCTACTTCAAATTTTTTATAAGGGTCTTCCTGCATGGCTTCTTCCAGCCCCGGCAGTTTCGCTTCTATGAATTTTCTCTTCTTTGCCAGCATGGATGGTTTCCTGAAATGGCCAATGACGAAATGATATACATCATCTTCCATGTAATCCACGATCCGCCCATCCAGGCGTTTAAGAATGAAATCAAGCATTTTGGTTTCATCCTTTTCATTGGGAATGTGTCTACAGATATCTTCCCATATGCCCAGTGTCCGGTACACGAAACCCCCGGTTTGCCCGCTTTCCTGCATGTTCGTCTTCGACCATTTGATATACGTGGTAAAGGTAAAATTAAAAAGGTCCCACCACCGGTCAGGAAGAGAGAAATCCTGCAAAGCGCTGTCCAACAATTCATCTATATCATGGACCAGATATCCCATGTGCCGCCAGTCAACGAAATTATAGTGAGCTGCCCGGGAAAAGGCAGCCCGCATCTGTTTTTTATATTCTCGAAGTTTCTCCGAATCTGCCATACAGATGACCCCCTTCCATTTTATATTCATTTTACAAAAAGAAAGGACGCAAAGCAATGGGAGCCCCATTGGCCGTCTTTACCGCTGAAAATAGCGGCAAATCCCGGTCATATGCCATGATCCCTACGCTGGAAGGATTCTCTTCAACTCTCAGTTCTATGTTCTACCGAAATAAAAAAGACTCCACTATGGGAGTCTTTTTTATTTCGGTAGAACCGATTATTTTACGATCTTAGCTACAACGCCTGCGCCTACGGTACGGCCACCTTCACGGATAGCGAAACGCTGGCCTTCTTCCATAGCGATCGGGGTGATGAGCT
>ERZ772881.2486-NODE-2486-length-13210-cov-16.341391_pt1 | contig 13210 bp, 8 predicted proteins | sample MGYA00580581_ERZ772881 | MGnify/ENA primary metagenome ERZ772881 (study PRJEB29015, sample SAMEA2737668) | human gut metagenome | biome: human gut; feature: human-associated habitat; material: faeces | place: China | collected 2012 ...
ATGGAGAAACTACTGCATTAGTGACTCGTATGAGCCGGGATCTACATTTAAGCCGATTACGATCGCGGCATGTCTTGACGAGGGAAAAGCAAGTGCAAACAGCACCTACGTCTGTGATGGTGGACAGCAGGTGGCAGACCGTTATATTAAATGTGTGGCAAATAAATACGGTGGACACGGTGCGCTCTCTCTGGGGCAGGCATTGATGGTATCCTGCAATGATGTTATGATGCAGATCAGCGCAAAGCTTGGAAAAGAAAAATTTCTTGATTATATGGATGCATTTGGACTTGGCAGAAAGACCGGGATCGACCTTCCGGGTGAGGCAACCGGTACGGTATTTAATAACGACACAATGCATTCCACACAGTTGGCGACTTCCAGCTTTGGACAGAGCCAGACAGTAACCATGGTACAGATGGCGGCAGCGTTTTCCGCAATAGTAAATGGAGGAAATTATTATCGCCCCCATGTAGTAGAAGAAGTTTCCAGCGAGTCCGGAGCGGATCATAGCTATCCATTTTCAGGTAAAAACTATCTATTAATTGAGACCATGACGCTCCATCTTTATCCAAAATACCACTAAATACCTGAACAAAATATGCTCCTGTCCCCATGGCAAATATTGAACCTTCTGAAGCACCGGCATCGCTTTTCCAATCAAATAAATATCTATCATTATTTTTTAATATATCCATATAAATATCTACGATATTTTTTTGTGGCATTTCAATGTGCACCTGATTATCAAGCACAACATCAGAACTATTTAATAATAAAAGACTAAATTCAAATGGAATCCACACACCATCAGAATTCTTAACAATCTTAAATGGAGCTTCATAATCAACCATTTTATTAAATAACATATGTCTTACTTTTGTACTATCATAATAAAAAGTAGTAAGACCATAAGGAACTGTATTACTAAAATTTTTATTGTAAATTGCTACATATTCATTTCCAACTTCAACCTGATAACCAAGTCTATCTCCTAACTGTTCTGCATCTACATAAAGATGTTCTTCTGTCACCATTACATTAAGTTCTTCTGTTGTCCCAAGCTTATCAGAGAACTCAACAGAAAGCGTATTATAAGATATATCAGTTGTTTCTTTAGCCAATGCCGTATATGTAGATGACATTAGCATAATTGCGCAAAGAAAAAAACTAATCACTCTCTTCATTATTGTTATCTCCTCACTTATCTCATCTTGCATATCCAAAATCAGTTTCTGATACGCTGTAATCATATTTCATGTTCGTGCATTTATAAATTCTTTTATATCATATTCTATAGAAAATTTCTTATCCTCATATATTCATCTGCTGTATAGTCATCCATAAAAGAATCTATTTTTTCTACCACTTTATTTAATAAAAAAGTGATTCACGGAATATTACACTTATCATGAATCACTTTTTTACTATTTATCTATATCATATATCTGATTATTTTTCTGCTGCAAATCTATAAACTTCATATTTATCACCGTTTTGTCTAGCTATATATAATGCATCAGATCCAGCTATGACAGTATCATCAAATATACTTTGCCCTTTAAGCCATGGGTATTCCCCAACATTATAAGTAAATAAATCATTAGTATCTATAATATTAGCATCTTTGTCTATCAAGATAACTTCAGAATTACTGTTCAATAAAAAGAAATATCCACATTCATAATTTAAATTATATGGAGCTTCTATCGAATACATTTCAAAGTATCTATCATTACACAATTTTTCGTTATCCCCTTCCAATAGCCATGTATCATCATATCGTCTTAATATAATATTATCTTTTTTTCCAAGTGTATAACTATATCCATCTCCATTTCCTTTATGTATTCCAGTCCAATCTGTATAGAATCCATTTGTTTCTGTCATTGTACCATCCGTACCCAAAATATACGTTGTTTCCCAATTTCTAGTACCATAACTTATTAAAATTTGATTATTTATTTCTCCTACTTTCAAATTAGATCCAAAACAATCCCAAATCGTCGAATTGTCTTTATTATTTATATATATATGACTATCATCAGTATAAATTAAATAGTAATCCTTTGTCAATTGATAATAAAACTTTATTATTTCTTCTTCTCCTGCTGAAAAGGATCCAACTTCATTTTTTCCCTTGTCATAAAAGATGATTTTTCCATTTCCCATTGCATACTCAATATCTCCATTATTATATTCTTTATCAACATAAGATGTATCTAATGGTCTAGAATAATATTTAATATTATCATCCGCATCTCCTAATAAAGGTTTTATTTCGATAACGGAATTATATTCTTTCCCATTTGTGTCTAATAAATATTCCTCATCCTGATAGCTTACTTGAAACAATAAAGTATCTGCTCCCTGTTGCTCAACCTCCTGTCTATTGTAAAAACTCACCTCATCATATTTTAATGGAATAACTTCCTTACCTTTAGAATTTATTACGCCAAACAATCTTCCATCCATTTTAGATACAACAAAGTATCCATTGCAATAGTCTTCAACTTTATAATCAGTTGTAAGATATAAATTGTCTTCGGTATTTTTCTCTACTACTTTCTCGGTATTTTCCTTTGTATTTTCTTCATATGTACTCTCTGAATGATTTTTTACAATTTTAGATATTTCCGTATTTAATGTTTTCTGCTCATTCTGTGTGCTTCTATTTGTAGAGCATGCTCCTAGTAATGTTGATATCAACGCTACACCCATAAGTATTTTTACAGTTTTCTTCTTCATTATTTTACCATCCTTCCTACACAAATAGCATTTGTTAATCATCGTGCATTTTCTTGTAAGTTTCTTCACATACAAAAACTTCCTTATGCATCATATTCTCATAATGTCGTGTAGCTTTTTTTCCACACCATGCACATTTTTTTCTACACTCCTTGCAAACATAAGAGTAAGAACCATCGCTTTCTTTATATGCCACAGTCGGACTATGTCCACACCAGTCACACGGTTTATCCGATACAGACATCAATTGCATAAATCCCCATATTACAATTACTCCAACAATAAGACTAGGGATTATAATTTTCCATACTCTAGCGCTAGTGTTCTTTGGTGCTATAACATCATAAACATGTTCTGATTGTTCTTTCTCAACAACCGCACCACATTTACCGCAAAAATTAGCTCCTTTTTCTATTTTTTCACCACAATTACCGCAATAGCCCATTTTTAATTTTCTCCAATTCTGTTATAGTCATATTATTACTCATTTACAGCCTTACCATATGAATTTGCCAAAATATCTTTTTGCGAGTCTTCGGAAGCTTCAACATCAAAACTTTCTCCCGATAAAAGTTCCACAGCTAAAACTCGTTGATTTAGTACATCATTTTCATTTAGCGTGTCATATGAATGTCCACTTACTGTTCCAGAATTCTCATCTATTTCATATACTGAATAAGAGCCTCCACCATTTCCACCGCCATAATCATGAAAGGCCGCAAATATCAATTTCGAATCCTCATAAAAAAACTTTATCTTACTCGCCGGAATAGCACTTGGCTCATACGTATATCCCCAATCACCTAATTCAGCATACACATTATCTATAATTTCTTTTTGATTCTCGTCTAAATCATTGTAGGTATAATTTTTATCACTCCCATTTGATTCATTGTTTGTAAAAGAACATCCGACTAGAAAAAGCATAGTACTTAGAGTAAATATTATAGTTATTATCTTCTTATTCATCTTACGCCTCTCAAAGATATTATTTCTTATTATTTTTTCTTATTAATCTTCCATAGACTGAGCCAATAATAAATAAAACAGCTGCCAAAATAATCAACACTACAAATGCATCCGTACTAACTGTATAGTAAGCTACAAATGCAAATATAGCACATATTATTCCTAAAACTGTAAAACCTATATCCGCGAGTAAAGAAGTTTTCATAATTTCATTTTGATTTCCCAACTCTGTCTTACAGCCACAATTTGGACACACTTGTGCCGAATCACTTATTTCTTTTCCACATTCTGGACATCTTATTAAAGCCATATTAATACCTACCTTTCTTTATAATCCTGTGACATCTTTCCTACATAAATTATAGTACAAATATTTACTAAATTCAATAGTAAACATCTTTATTATGTTAAGTTATATGTACATGTACGGAGGGGGAATATGGATTACATTCAACGAATGCGCAATCTACGGGAAGATAACGATAAAACCCAACAGCAAATAGCCGATTATCTGGGTACATCCCAGACCATGTATGCCAGATATGAGCGCGGAGCAAATGAACTGCCGATTCACCATTTGCTTGCTTTATGTAAATACTATAATGTGTCCGCTGACTATATATTGGGTCTTTCTAATATCAAACAAATTTCCAAATAAAACATCTGAGTCAAATCCTTTGCGATTTACACACGGATGTTTTTTTATTAAGAAAATTACTTATTTCCGCAAAAAACTCTTTATATTTATAAGGTAACTATATATTTATGGTCAAAAAAACACAGCACTGCGATAAACAGTACTGTGTTTAAATGTATTAGTAATGTAATTTTATTGCATTATTATGCGATTATGCGTCAGCATTTGCCTCTTTAAGAGCTGCTGTAAGCTGAGGAACGATCTTCTTTAAATCTCCTACTAAGCCGTAATCAGCTACATCGAAGATTGGAGCATCCTCGTCCTTGTTGATGGCGATGATGAGATCAGACTCCTCCATACCTGCTACGTGCTGGATGGCTCCTGAGATACCGATTGCGAAGTAAATCTGTGGACGTACAGTCTTTCCTGTCTGTCCTACCTGATAATCCTGTGCTAACCAGCCGTTCTCTACTGCTGCACGAGAGCATGATACCATACCACCCTTGAAGCATGAAGCAAGGTCACGAAGCATCTCGAAGTTCTCAGCGCTTCCAACTCCACGTCCGCCTGATACAAGTACCTTAGCGTCCATGATGTTCTCTACGTTGCCAACTGCCTTAACGATATCCATGATCTCAACATAACGGTTGTTCTCCTCGAGTGCAGGATTGAACTCGATAACCTCTGCTGCTCTGCCAGCCTCTTTAGGAAGCTTCTGCATAACACCAGGACGAACTGTTGCCATCTGTGGACGGTTGTCAGGGCAAGCGATTGTTGCGATTGTGTTTCCACCAAATGCAGGACGTGTCATGAGAAGCTGATTGTGCTTCTGCTCCTGTCCAGGCATAGCGTTGATTGGGAAATCACCAATCTCAAGCTTTGTACAGTCAGCTGTAAGACCTGTCTTAACTCTTGCTGAAACTGTTGGTCCGAGGTCACGTCCGATAGCTGTTGCACCAACTAACATGATCTCCGGCTTGTACTCATTGATTACTGATACAAGAGCCTGTGCGTATGGCTCTGTTCTGTATGTCTCAAGTGCAGGATTGTCTACAACGATTACCTTGTCTGCGCCGTACTCACCGAGCTCTGTTGCAAGAGCCTTTACGTTAGATCCAAGAAGTACTGCAGTAACCTCTGTATTTAAATCTGCTGCTAACTCTTTAGCTTTACCGACTAACTCAAAGGCGATGTCGCTAAGCTTATTGTCTACCTGCTGTGCGTAGATATATACGCCCTTATATTCTTCTAAACCCATTTTTGGTTCCTCCATACTAGATGATATGTTTCTCTTTGAATTTCTCCATGAGATAGTTTACTGACTCTGTTGGATCAAGGTTAACCTTTTCTCCAGCTCCCTTAGGTACCTTGTCAGATGCCTTAGCAATCTTTGTAGGTGATCCCTTAAGTCCAAGATCTGAATCGTCAACATCCTTAAGGTCAGCTCTGCCCCAGACAGTTACCTCTTTGTCAAATGCATCGAAGATTCCGCCCGGTGTCATATATCTAGGCTCGTTTAACTCTGAAAGAGCTGTGATAAGACAAGGCATCTTAGCCTTAACTACGTGATATCTGTCCTCGTACTGACGCTTAACGACTACAGAATCTCCCTCAACCTTGATATCCTCTGCGTATGAGATTACAGGAAGTCCAAGATGAACTGCGATCTGTGGTCCAACCTGTGCTGTATCTCCATCGATAGCCTGACGGCCTGTGATGATTAAATCATAATCGAGATTTCTTAATGCACCTGCAATTGTAGTAGATGTAGCCCATGTATCAGCTCCACCAAGTACTCTGTCTGTTACTAAAACTGCATCATCAGCGCCCATAGCCATTGCCTCACGAAGGATTGCATCAGCCTTTGGAAGTCCCATTGTAAGAACTGTAACCTTTGCGCCTGTCTCGTCTTTGATTCTAAGTGCTGCCTCAAGACCAGCCTTGTCATCTGGATTCATGATTGCAAGCATTGAAGCTCTATCAAGTGTTCCGTCAGGATTGAATTTTACTCCACCCTTTGTATCAGGAACCTGTTTAATACATACTACGATATTCATGTATTTGTTCTCCTTTATTTATTCTAAGTAGCTCTACAGTTATGATAGCTCTCTTAACTATCTGAGTAATGAGCCTGAAATAACCATACGCTGAACCTCTGAAGTTCCCTCGTAGATCTCTGTAATCTTAGCATCACGCATCATACGCTCTACATCGTACTCACGGATATATCCGTATCCACCGAATAACTGAACGCACTCTGTTGTAACAGCCATAGCTGTCTCTGCTGCGAATAATTTAGCCTTTGCTGCATCTACTGAGTAAGAAACCTTAGGGTTCTTAGCAAACTCTGCCTTCTTCATTGCTGCTGCGTATACAAGATACTTAGCTGCATCGATACGTGTAGCCATATCTGCAAGCTTGAACTGTGTATTCTGCTGCTGTGCGATTGAACGGCCGAACTGCTTTCTTTCCTTTGTGTACTCGATAGTTCTCTCTAATGCGCCCTCTGCAATACCAAGTGCCTGAGCAGCGATTCCGATACGTCCACCATCAAGTGTGTGCATAGCGATTGGGAAACCTCTTCCCTCTTTGCCAAGTAATGCATCCTTTGGAATACGTGCATCCTCGAAGATAAGCTCGTATGTAGATGATCCACGGATACCCATCTTCTTCTCTTTTGTTCCGAATGAGAATCCAGGTGTTCCCTTGTCTACGATGAATGCAGAGAAGTTCTTCTTCTTGCGTCCACGCTTGTCCTCTGTAATGCTTGTGATAGCGATGATGATGTAAACATCAGCAACCTTACCGTTTGTGATGAAGCACTTAGATCCGTTAAGAACCCACTCGTCTCCGTCTAAAACGGCCTTTGTCTGGCATCCCTGTGCATCTGTACCAGCGCCCGGCTCAGTAAGACCGAAAGCACCGATCTTCTTGCCTGAAGCAAGGTCAGGAACATATTTTTTCTTCTGCTCCTCTGTACCGAATGTCATAATAGGATCGATACAAAGTGATGTATGAGCAGATACAATAACGCCTGTTGTACCACAAACCTTTGATAATTCTTCTACACACATAACGTATGTAAGTGGATCACAGCCCTGTCCGCCGTACTCCTTTGGTACAGGAATGCCCATGAATCCATATTTTCCCATCTTAGCAACTGTCTCTGCTGGGAATACCTCTGTCTCGTCAGTCTCCTGTGCAAGAGGTTTAACTTCTGTCTCTGCGAACTGTTTGAAAAGGTCGCGAGCCATCTCATGTTTCTGATCTAAAGTGAAATCCATGATTTATTCTCCTTGAAATTTATATTTTGTTTTAATCTCATTTACTGTGCGTCTACAGGTGTCTTTGTGCGGTCTGCGTTGTAAACGTAGAATCCCTTGCCGCTCTTGCATCCAAGGTTTCCGCCTCTTACCATCTTGCGAAGGAGTGGGCATGCACGATACTTGCTGTCACCTGTCTCATTGTAAAGAACGTCCATGATTGCAAGGCAGATATCAAGTCCGATGAAATCTCCAAGCTCTAATGGTCCCATTGGATGGTTAGCACCAAGCTTCATAGCTGCATCGATTCCGGCGATATCTGAAACGCCCTCCATCTTAATGAAAGCAGCCTCGTTGATCATTGGGATAAGGATACGGTTTACTACGAAACCAGCAGCCTCGTTAACCTGTACAGGTGTCTTGCCAATCTCCTCTGCAATCTTCTTGATAGCATCAACTGTCTCAACAGGTGTGTTAACACCAGCGATAACCTCTACTAACTTCATACGGTCAGCAGGGTTGAAGAAGTGCATACCGATTAATGGACGTGTAAGTCCGTTTCCAATCTCTGTGATTGAAAGTGATGATGTATTTGAAGCGAAAATACACTCTGGCTTAGCAATCTTGTCTAACTCAGCGAATGTAGTTTTCTTAACCTGCATATCCTCGAAAGCAGCCTCAACGATGAGGTCACAATCCTTGCAGAGATCTTCTTTTAAACCAGGAGTGATGCTTGCAAGAATGCTGTCAACCTTCTCCTGTGTCATTTTCTCTTTTGCTACAAGTCTTGCATATCCTTTTGCAATCTTGTCTTTTCCGCCTTCAGCCCACTCCTGCTTGATATCGCAGAGTGCTACCTCGTATCCATCTACCTGTGCGAATGCTTTTGCGATTCCCTGGCCCATTGTACCAGCACCGATAACTCCAACCTTCATTTTAATTCCTCCTAAAATATATTATGGTGCAAAAGCTTTAAGTGCTAAGCCTCTGCAACATAACTTAATCATATATATAAACTGATGTGAATAAACTAATTCACACTACAAGGGGATGCACCTGCATCCCCTCATATATCTATTGGCAAAGAAAATTAGTACTTCTCAACGATAGTAGAACATCCCATTCCACCACCGATACAAAGTGTTGCAAGACCTCTGTTAGATCCTCTCTTCTGCATCTCATGTAATAATGTAACAAGGATACGGCAGCCTGAAGCTCCAACAGGATGTCCAAGTGCGATAGCACCACCGTTTACATTTACCTTGCTCATATCGAAACCAAGATCTCTTGCTACAGCGATTGACTGTGCAGCAAATGCCTCGTTTGCCTCGATAAGATCGAAATCATCAATTGTAAGACCTGTCTTTGCAAGAACCTTCTTTGTAGAAGCTACCGGTCCAACACCCATGATCTCAGGCTCAACTCCGCCAAGTGCTCCTGCTACCCATGTAGCTAATGGCTTAACACCGAGCTCCTTAGCTTTCTCTTCGCTCATTACAACTACTGCTGCAGCACCATCATTGATTCCTGATGCGTTACCGGCTGTAACAAGTCCGCCCTCTTTACCTGAGCAGCAACGAAGCTTAGAAAGAGTCTCTACTGTTGTTCCGGCACGAGGTCCCTCGTCCTTTTTGAACTCAACGATTTCTTTCTTAACCTTAACAGGTACAGGAACGATCTCATCATCGAACTTGCCTGCTGCGATAGCTGCCTCACACTTCTGCTGTGAGTTTGCTGAGAACTCATCAAGCTCTTCACGAGTGATGCCGTATTTATCACATACATTCTCAGCTGTGATCATCATATGATAGTGGTTGAATGCATCTGTAAGAGCATCGTTAACCATTGTATCGATGATTGTTGCATTGTTCATTCTGTATCCGAAACGTGCCTTTGTCATAGCGTAAGGAGCCATTGACATGTTCTCCATACCACCGGCAACAACGATATCAGCCTCACCAGCCTTGATCATTGTAGCAGCATCGTTTACGCACTTAAGACCTGATCCACAAACAACGTTGATTGTGATAGCCGGAACCTCGATTGGAAGTCCTGCCTTGATAGAAGCCTGACGAGCTACGTTCTGTCCCTGAGCTGCCTGGATAACACAACCCATCTTAACCTCGTCAACCATCTCAGGAGCAACACCTGCACGGTTTAAAGCCTCCTTAATTACGATTGCACCTAAATCTGCGGCTGGAGTATTGCTTAATGCTCCGCCCATTTTGCCGATTGCTGTACGGCAAGCACTTGCGATTACAACTTTCTTTGCCATTATATTATCTCCTTTAAATTGTATTGCACATCCGTGCTGTTAATTTTTTAACAAAGTCATTATACTACAAATTTATGTAAAAATCAATTGGTTTTGTTAATAATTTGTCAAATTTCTATTAAACTTTGCATATTTTTCACACGTATTACTTATACTATTCCGTCAGATTAACAAAAGCCTGTGCTATTATAACCTGCTGCTCACATGCAGGCATGACGCATCAGCTTTTTATCAAATTTTTTAATAATCACAATTTTTACAAAAAAATCCCCGGACAGCATATCCGATATACTGACCGGGGATAAAATATATTCTATATACTTTTAAAGATTCTTAACTGTTGCAATGTCAACCGGTGTCTTCTTGTCAGAAGCAGTCTCTAATGCATGTGCAAGTGCATTTGCCGTATCCATCGCTGTGATACAGTAAACACCTGTCTCGATTGCATTTCTTCTGATAAGGAAGCCGTCTCTTGTCTTGTCTCCGTTACCCTGTGTAGGTGTATCGATTACAAGGTCTATCTTGTGTCCGAGGATAAGATCCATGACATTTGGAGACTCCTGTGATATCTTGTTTACGCGAAGAGCATTTACTCCGTGCTCCTGTAAGTACTTTGCAGTGCTTCTTGTGGCGTAAATCTTGTATCCAAGCTTCTCAAAACGCTTTGCAACGCCTACTGCCTCAGGCTTATCGGCATCCTTTACAGTCATAATCATCTGCTTGTACTTAGGAAGTTCAACTCCCGCACCCTCAAATGCCTTATAAAGCGCACCGTTGAATGTCTTGTCAATTCCAAGACACTCTCCTGTTGACTTCATCTCAGGTCCGAGTGAAATCTCAGCGCCACGCAGCTTCTCGAATGAGAATACCGGCATCTTGATTGCAATGTAATCGGCTGTCGGAGCAAGTCCAGGTGTGTATCCCATGCCCTTTATTGTCTCGCCCATGATGATTCTTGCTGCGAGGTCTACGATTGGAATACCTGTAACCTTGCTGATGTATGGTACTGTTCTTGAAGAACGTGGGTTTACCTCGATAACATATATCTCGTCATGGTATGCAATATACTGAATGTTTACAAGGCCCTTAGTGTTAAGAGCGATAGCAAGCTTCTTTGAGCACTCGATAATTCTGTTTATCAGGCTGTCAGAAACGTTCCATGCAGGATAAACTGCAATAGAGTCGCCTGAGTGGATACCTGTTCTCTCGATATGCTCCATGATACCAGGGATAAGGATATCCTCACCGTCACAGATAGCGTCTATCTCAAGCTCAGTACCCATAAGATACTTGTCTATAAGTACAGGGTTCTCTATTCCCTGGTCGAGAATGATAGCCATGTATTCCTTGATATCGTCATCGTTGAATGCGATTATCATGTTCTGTCCGCCGAGAACGTAAGAAGGTCTCATAAGAACAGGATAATGTATCTTATTTGCGACCTCGAGAGCCTCGTCACAAGTCATGACAGTGAAGCCCTGCGGTCTTTTTATCTTAAGCTGTTCAAGAAGCTCGTCAAATCTCTCTCTGTCCTCAGCAGCGTCGATAGCGTCAGGAGGAGTACCAAGAATGTTTACACCATGTTCAGCCATGTGCTTTGTGAGCTTGATAGCAGTCTGTCCGCCGAATGCCACAACAACTCCAACAGGCTTTTCAACTCTGATGATGTTCATAACGTCCTCGTCAGTAAGAGGTTCAAAATAAAGTCTGTCAGCAGTGTCAAAGTCAGTTGAAACAGTTTCAGGGTTGTTGTTTACGATAACAACGTCATAGCCCTTTTCTTTCAAAGCCCATACGCAGTGAACTGACGCATAGTCGAACTCGATACCCTGACCTATTCTGATAGGACCTGAACCGAATACTATAACAGTCTTTCTGTCATGACCCCTGTTTGCAATGAACTCGCTTGCCTCGTCCTCGTTGTCATATGTTGAGTAGAAGTAAGGCGTCATAGCCGCAAACTCAGCCGCACAGGTATCAACCATTTTAAATACAGCATGAACAGGCTTTTCTATCTTCTTGCCTGTTATCTTCTCGATGACCTTATCAGTGTAGCCTATCTTCTTAGCTTCAAGATAAGTTTCCTCATTGAAGTTATTCTTGAGCGTCTTTTCCATGTCAATAAGCTTGCAAAGCTTGTAGAGGAACCACTCGTCTATCTTAGTGATGCTGTGTATCTCGTCAACAGAAACTCCACGTCTGAGAGCCTCGTATACAACGAAAAGTCTTTCGTCTGTGCAATCAGAAAGTCTGTCATGGATAGTCTTGTCATCAAGGTCAAGCATCTTAGGTGAGATAAGGCAGTCATGACCTATCTCAGCACCTCTTACAGCCTTCATTATAGCCTGCTCAAAAGTTGAGCCGATTGCCATAACTTCACCTGTAGCCTTCATCTGTGTACCAAGCTCACGCTTAGCATAAACGAACTTGTCGAAAGGCCACTTAGGGAGCTTAACAACAACATAGTCAAGGGCAGGCTCAAAGCAAGCATAAGTCTTGCCTGTTACAGCATTCTTTATCTCGTCAAGAGTATATCCGATAGCTATCTGAGCTGCAACCTTAGCGATAGGATAACCGGTCGCCTTAGATGCCAGTGCAGAAGAACGTGAAACTCTAGGGTTTACCTCGATAACAGCATACTCGAAGCTATCAGGGTTAAGAGCGAACTGACAGTTACAGCCACCCTCTACCTTTAAGGCAGAGATAATGTCGAGTGCCGCACTTCTGAGCATCTGATATTCCTTATCGGCAAGTGTAACGGTAGGAGCAATAACGATACTGTCGCCTGTATGAACACCGACAGGGTCGAAGTTCTCCATTGAGCAAACAGTGATAACGTTGCCCTTAGCGTCTCTCATTACCTCGAACTCTATCTCTTTCCAGCCTGCGATACATTTCTCAACAAGCACCTGAGTGATCGGTGAAAGATAAAGACCATTTCTTGTGATCTCTTTCAGTTCTTCTTCATCATTAACGATTCCTCCGCCAGTACCGCCAAGGGTAAAAGCAGGTCTGATGATAAGAGGATAACCGATACCGGGCTGATTAGCGAAGTCTACAGCGTCCTCAACAGTATTAACGACCTTAGAAGGGATACATGGCTGACCGATAGACTCCATAGTGTCCTTGAACATCTGTCTGTCCTCAGCCTTGTCGATAGTTTCAGGGTTAGCACCAAGAAGCTTAACATTATACTTGTCAAGGAATCCCTCCTTAGCAAGCTGCATAGAAAGCGTAAGACCCGTCTGACCGCCAAGGGTAGAAAGCAGGCTGTCAGGGCGTTCTTTTTTGATAACTCTCTTAACAGTTTCAAGAGTA
>ERZ772881.2503-NODE-2503-length-13125-cov-55.452640_pt1 | contig 13125 bp, 5 predicted proteins | sample MGYA00580581_ERZ772881 | MGnify/ENA primary metagenome ERZ772881 (study PRJEB29015, sample SAMEA2737668) | human gut metagenome | biome: human gut; feature: human-associated habitat; material: faeces | place: China | collected 2012 ...
CATCTCATCCTACGGAAAAGCGACTCACGATGATTTGAGCGTCGCTTCGCTCCTCCGCTACGGCTGTCACCGACTCACGACAATTTGCGCGTCGCTACGCTCCTTCAAATTGTGTTCGCTGGTGCAACTCATGTTCGCTGCCACCCCGGAGGGGGGAGACAAGAAACCTGCGGCTTTCCAGCTCAAGGCCCAAGGCTAAAGGCTCAATGCCCCGCTCCCAGTGACTCTCGAACGTACCCCCAGCGCCGCAGGCTGGCCAGCTTTCTTGGCAGCTAGCAGCTAAAAGCTGGAAGCCCCCGTATGTTCACACGCTGCCCAGCCACAAATAAAAAAACCGCACTCCGGTTTCCCGAAGTGCGGTTTTCTATAATTCTGCCAATCAGAATCCAAATCTCAGTCCTGCATTGAAACGGTATTTCATCTTTACGTCAGCATTGAAGTTCCGTTCTGCATCGAAGTAGAACCGGGTATTCTTACCCAGATTGATATCAGTGCCGAATCCTGCTACGTACCAGGTATCACCCAGGTCGTCGTCATCGTGGTAACTGATGTCGTCGGTGATGGTGCTTGCCGTATCGCCGAGGAAGTCATGGAGAATCGAAGCCTTGAGGTAGACCCGTCCTGCATGGTCCGTGCCGCCGTTGAATTCCCGGCTCAGCAGGAAGCCCAGGCGGCCTACGAGGCTGTCGGCGTTATCCTGGTTCACCTTTGCCCCATTTCTGGTGGTGTAGTCGTCACCCCAGAGGTAATGGTACGTGAGCTGTGCCTGGGGTTCGATGCTCCAGCCACCACCCAGGGCTTTCTGCCGGCCGTATTCGGCGCCCAGGCTCATGCCCCAGTTCTCGAATTTCCCGTGGTCACCGTAGGAGGTGGTGTAGTCGGAATCGATGCGGCCCACCCGGGCGATGAGGTCCAGGTAATGGCCATGGGGACGAATGTTGGTGCCGTAGAGGGACAGGTCCGTTTCTTTCTGGGAACCATGGCCATCGGTGTAGTTCGTATCGCCCCAGAGGTGGGAAATGGCGCCGCCGTAGTACCAGCTGCCGTTGTTTTCTGTGTCCTTCTTCTTATCGTAGCCCACCTGGATGGTCTTGTAATTGCCTTCGAAGCCGTGGCTGCCGTCCCGTTCCAGATGCTTATTCACCATGCGGGCCCAGATGCCGTCATCCTGCTGGTCATAGCGCAGTTCGCCAAGACGTTTGAGGAGCGTATCATCATCCCGCCACAGGGCGAAGGCCGCATTGGCAGCGGACCCCGGCACAATACCATTGGGGTTGATCGTATTGCCGCCATTGCCCTTCGATGTATCGGGAGTCAGGAACCAGTCATCGTAGCCCGTAAGGTCTGTACCACTGACATCTGTCTCCTTTTTCACAATGAGGTTCTTATTGTAGATTTTCTTGTAATTCTCCACCTGTACCGCCTGGTTCATGCGGAATGTGGAGGAATCTGCAGCGGTAGACGCGAAGTAGAGCTTGCTTCCATCGGTCATGCCGTTGACGCTGCTTCCGCTCGTCAGGGAAACGTTATAGGCGCTGCCGCTGCCGCCGTGGGCAATGATATAGTCGCCGCCATCACGGTACGTATCTACATTGTTATCCTTATAGTTCAGATCCATGAGGAACGTGCCGCCGGAGCCACCGAGCTTCCGGACTTCCAGCTTCTTCGCATCCCCTGCCAGGGAAACGACACTGCTGCCATCCGGATTCACGCTATTCGCCGTGCTGTCCTTTGTAAGATTCCAAACAGAATTGCCCGCAAGATTGATGTCGCCATTGCCTGATGAAGCCCCGTTCCATGCACTGCCATTATTCAGGCTTACTGTCGTCGTGCCAGCCGTGCTGGTAAGATTGCCTGCCCAAAGCGAACCATTGTCGAGGCCAACGGTGGTCGTACCGGAAGTATTGGTCAAATCGCCGGTCCAGCGGGAGCCGTTGCTGAAGTCGGCTTTCAGCTGGCCGTCGAAGGTGGTACCCTTGTCATCTTCATATTTCTTCGTACCGTTGGTGATGTTGCCGGTCATCGAAGACTGGTTATCGAAGGTCAGGTTCATGATGCCCTTGTTGTCCGCGTTCCCGGTCAGGCTGGAACCCAGGCCCGTGTAATTGGCATTCAGGGTGTTGTTCCCTTCCGCTTCCAGGTTGCCCGTCTGGGACGTATGGGCGCCGGTCAGGTTCAGGTTGACCGTGGCCCCGTCATAAATGTCCGGATTCTCTCCCCCAATAATACAAGCACCTATTGAACTGTCATTTCCTGTATACGCACCGTTTTCTCCGGATATATCCAGGGTAATTGTACTATGATCAGACATTGCCAGGATATCTCCGGCAACTTTGGCATTCTTGCCAGTAAAGGAAACCTGGATACCGGCATTGTCATTGTGCGTATATTTTGCAAAGGGCCTTTCTGTAGAAAGGTCACCTGTGTAAGCAGCATTGTTGCCACTCATGGCCAGATTGATTTTTGCACCGCCATAAGCATGGGTACTGCCTTCTACTGTACTGTCGTCTCCGGAAATAGAAACATTGATCTGGCTGCCTTCATCACTGGCCAGCAGAAGATCCAGAGCATTAAATATCGTGTAGGAACGATCCATCCTGAACCGTTTCCCGGAAGCTTCCAAGTTGATTTTCCCCTTAGTCTGCGTTTCAAGATCACCATGGATATAGGAATCATCCCCACTCATACGCAGCGTTGTGATCGCACCGGTCTGGTTCCAAACCGCATCCTTTTTGAAATATCCCCAGTCTTTGTCCTTTTCACCTTCGGTGGTAATGAAAGAACCGGTCCCTGTCATATTCACTGTAACCTGAGAATTTCCAGAATCGGATATACCTCCATACAACTGGACCCGGCCTCCAGTATTTTCGTTGATGCTGATTTTAACCGGGAGCTGTTCCAACATAGAATCGGCCGTAATACTGTATCCGCCTGAGGAAGCGTAATCCTTGCTGGCATGAATCGTTACATTTCCCTGCTGGGACCCGTTGATCTGAACAATGCCTCCATCGCTCACAATAGTGCCATTCAGCTCAATTTCCGGGGCATCCAGGGCGACTTTGAAATCATTATTCTTATTGAAACCAGTAAATATAGAATAAGACGGCGAAGTAAGGGTAATCTTTTTCCCGGCAGAAATGGAAATACCTGTCCCAAGTAAATATTCCGGGACCATAAACGCAGATTTCATCGTATTTCCGATAGCAGGCATCAGGGCGGAAGAAATATTTACGGTACTGTCCGCACCGCCCCTGATGGTGATACCACCTCCGTTATCGACCAGACCGTAACCGCCAATGGGATTCCCGTCATCGTCCACCCCGGCGCCAGTCGCTTTGATAGTCAGGTTCTTGAAACCGTCGATCGTTACTTTGCTGTTGTCGCCGCTTGTATAGACCGCATCATCGTATGCTGTAATTTTGATTGTATCACTGACACTCATGTGGGTATCGCTCCCGATATCACTGATGACACCCTTGTTGTCCCACTGATTCCCTTCAAAATCCGCACTGACGGTCAGGTTCTTCGCATTTACGGTGCTGTTGCGGATGGCGGATCCGTCGCCTCTGCCATTGTCCTTATTCCAGATGATGTCCAGGTTCCGGTCAGTGTGATCATAAGTTGTAAGGTCCCCTTTGGATGTATCAGCCATGTTAGTGCTGATTCTCCGGTTCGTCAGCGTATCCGTATTGGTAGTCGGATCATAGTCGGCATAAGCTGTGGTCCCGAAGGCCAGTGCAGCCACCGCCAGGGAGGCCAGGATCATTTTTCCGCCCTTTGCTGCCTTTGCTTTTCCTGATGATTTGCTATGGCCCGTTGCGATTTCAGACACCGCCATATAGCAGTTTCTGGCCCTGCTCCATACAATTTTGTAAATATGATTCATTACGATTCCCCATTTCTATGAATACATATAATAAAAATGCGGCTGTCCCGTTCTGCTCACCTCAGTCCAAAAGACATGTCACAGCCGCTGAAAATATGGATAACATACCTGTAAATGTATTTAAATTGCAGATTAGTTTTTAGACCATTTATATTATACGCTCCGTTTTAAGGCCGTACCAATACATAAATGTAAATTTGCAATGGATATAGAAGATAATGTCATAGGAGTAAAAAATCGGAGCCGAGGAAAATGGGTATCCGGTATCCAGACAAACAGCCTTGCCGCCCCAATGGGGGGAGATACTGAAAACAGAGGGGCATTTCCCGGTGAAGACGGTATATCTGAAGTACGAGACCATCCCGCCCCCGTCATTTCGAGCGGTGGTATCATGCTGCGTGAGACCATAGCCCAAAATCGCTACAGCTACGAGGAGTCGAGAAATCTTTCTTGTGGTCGGGAATACCGGGCTTTCTACTCCCTTCGTTGCTTCGCAGCTCTCGCCTCTGCGAGGCGAATCCATCCCCCGGCCTTTGGCCGTCCCCCTTCTCTAAGGGGGAACTTGCTGACCGGTATTCTCAACATGTAAGACCATCCTACCCCCGTCATTTCGAGCGGTGGTAAGCATGCTTCATGAGGATACCGTCAAGAATCGCTACAGCTTCGAGGAGTCGAGAAATCTTTCTCGTGTTCGGGAATACCGGGCTTTTCAACGCCTTCAGCCGCTTCCCGGCAAATGCACCCCCTCTGCCTTCGGCATCTCATCCTACGGAAAAGCGACTCACGATGATTTGAGCGTCGCTTCGCTCCTCTAAATCATGTTCGCTGCCACCCCGGAGGGGGAGACAAGAAACTTGCGGCTTTCCAGCTCAAGGCACAAGGCTAAAGGCTCAATGCTCCCATACTTTTGTATGCTCACTCAGCCACCAAGACAAAAAGAGCCCCCATCAAGGGGAGCTCTTTTTGTAGTTTCAAGCCTTATTTGATATGGCTTTTCAGTTCTTCCAGTGCTTTCTTCAGTTCCTGGATTTCCTGTTCCTGTTTCTGGATCTTCTGGTCCTGGGCCGCATCGTTTGCTTTCAGCTTCCGGTTTTCTTCTGCCAGTTCCGCCTTGCTGGTGCCGGCATAGGAACTGCCCTGGCCCAGCTTGAAGCTTACGCCTGCGTTCACCATGTTCTCTCCGTTGCCGAAGTTGGTGCCTACGCTGACCATGGTGTTTTCATCGGGCCGGTAGAAGGCGCCTACAGCCACGCTGTTGGCATTGCGGTAATTGCCGTAGCCTACGGCAAAGTTCCATTTGTCGGAGGGGTCAAAGTCCAGCGGATGGAGTCCAGCCAGAGCGGCTGCACCGGCACCGACTTTGTTGATCCGGTTGTCGAGGTTATTCACGCGGCCATTGATATTCGTGATGGCCTGGGTGTTGTTGTCCACCTTGGATTCCACATCCTTCAACTGGCCATAGTTCACGGCATCCGTGGTTTCTGTGCCAGCCGCCACATGGGTGATCTTCTTGCCGGCCGCATCGATGCCGTCCTTTGTCATGGACGGACCGCCAGCAATGGATACGCCATCGGTGGAAACAGTGGTATTGCCAGCGGTGACTTTATCCACAGTGATTTTCTTATTCAGGGAAACCTTGTAGTTGGCCGGTTTAGCAGCATCGGTTTCGGTATTGACAGCTGTAATGTTGGAGTCGTCGCCAACAACGGTGCCTACGCCGCCATCTTTGCCGGGAGCACCGGTATCACCTTTGTCACCCTTATCGCCTTTGTCACCTTTATCACCTTTGGCTCCAGTTGCGCCGGTGTCACCTTTCGGGCCCTGGGCTCCGGTATCACCTTTTTCACCTTTCGGTCCTTGTGCGCCGGTATCGCCCTTGTCGCCTTTATCACCCTTGAAATCAGGATCGCCTTTCAGAGCATTCTTATCCAGTGTGACGAGGACCCGTTTATCTCCATCAGCTCCCACTTCCTGAGCCTTCAGACCATCACCGAAGTCGAGCTGGAGATTGCTGAGATTCCAGTTTCCAAATTTCTCACCTGCTGTGTAAGATCCATTACTCATCTTGCCACCATTATAGATATTGACAGGCATATTCATGACGTTCTGCAGCTGGGCCACGTTCACGGCGTCGGTGGGCGCTGTGCCGGCAGCTACGCCGGTGATCTGGCGGGTATGGGTGCTGTCACCTACAGATACGGCTGCCCAGGACGATTTCCAGTCTTTGTCCGCGGACGTGCTGTTTGCTTTAGTCAATGGATCATAACCGGCAATCCCTGCTTTTGTTTCTGCCACAGATCCGCTGCCGATGGCCACGCCGCCATCTACGGAGGCATTGGCATTATGACCAATGATGACAGCGTCAGAAGCATTTGTCATCGTATCTTTATCATCGGCAGAACCCAGAATGACGTTGTTCTTCCGGTCCGTCAATTTATGGTTATCACCGAGTACCAAGTTGGACTGGTTTGTATCCACACTGCTGCCAGTGAGGGTGTTGTGAGAACCAATGACATAATCGTTCTTGCCGTTTTCCACCGTATTGAAGAAACCATCCACATAGTTCAGCTGGGTGGATGTGCCGTCTGCATACTCTTTGTCACTGCCGGTAACGGTGTTACCCACGCCCACAACCTGGGTCATGTAGGCCTTATCCACGGAGTTGCCGCCGCCCATGACCATGACCTGGGCTCCACTGCTGGGAACCGCTGCCTTCAGGGCTTTGTTCAGTTCCTTCGGATCCTTCAGGTTCTGCATGATGGCACCGGCGTTGCTGGCGTCGATGGCCCGGTAGGAATTGGTGACGCTGTTCCCGGCGCCGTAGATCAGGGCTGCGTTGGAATCGGTGGTCATATTGGCCTGGCCGATGATGCTGTTCGCCACGCCGCTGAAGGGCTGGGACCCGCTGGTGTTGTCGTTAAGGTTGAACGTACCATAGGAAAGAGCTGCGGCGCCGCGGAAATCATTGCTTCCCGGAGTGGCCGCTTCATTCATGATACCGGAGAAGGAACCGGTCACGGTGGAAGCGATGCCGCCGGCATAGGTCATGTAGCCGGCTGCCAGACCGGCAAATTCTTTAGCCCCTTTGTTGTCAGCATTGGTATAGGCTTCGAACCCGTCGATAACAGGCACTTTTCCATTGTACGTTTCGTTGACGCTGTAATATTTGGTTTTAGCGTCACTGCTGGCCCGTTTCAACTGGGCTACGTTGACGGCGTCCGTATCTTCTGTACCGGCAGCCACGTTAGTGATCTGACGGGTCATTTTCGTCGCTGCGTCGCCTACGGAAACGGCAGCTGCGGTGGATTTCCAGGTACCAGTGGTATCGCCGCTGTGGTCCTCCCCTTTCAGGTCGTAGCCCACGGCGCCTTTATCGGTTGCCGCCACAGAACCATCGCCCAAAGCCACGCCGCCGTCAAATTTTACATCCGCATTATGGCCCAGGAGGACGGCGTTGGAAACGCTGGTGGTGAGGGCCTTGTCCGCATTGCCCAGAATCACGTTGTTCGTCTTTTTGGCATCCACGGTGTGATAATCGCCGATGACCGTATTGCTGTTCGCTCCTTCATTCAGGGTATTGTTGGAACCGATAACTTTAGAATTGCTGATATTGGTAAGGGTATTGTTATACCCATCAACCAGATTATATTCGCTGACAGATTCTTCCGTACCCTTCAATGTATTATTGACACCCATGAGCTGGGAGGACCGAGCCCAGTCTGCCGTGTTGCCGCCGCCAATAGCCAATACAGCACCACCAGGAGAGGTCTTTACGGAACTTCTGAGGGAATCTGCAGCATCTTTTGCGGAGAATGCAACATCAAGAGCAGACGCCTTAGCAATGGAATTGGTGATTTCGTTGCCGGCACCATAAATCAGCGCCCCATTGGCATTCTGTGTCCGGTTGGCCAGACCTACGATACTGTTGGCGATACCGGATTGGCTAGATTTGGATGTAGCCGACTCGATGCTGTTCAAGGCACCGATGGATACGGCCCCGGCATTCTGAGTATAAGCACCACGATTGCCGCTGGGATAGGAGGTGGACATAATCGAGTAATCGCCCATGAGGGTACTCAAGGTACCACCGGTATAGCTGTTGCTACCCAGAAGAACGGATCCCACACCGGCGCCGCCTTCCTTGTTGTTATAGGAAGAAATGGTCACATCCCCCAATTTTCCTGTATAGACACGGTTCCCGATAGCAATACTCTGGGACAGGGCTTCTGCGTTTTCGCCGATAGCAATGGAGCCGGTGACCTTTTTCTCGCCAAACCGCATGAGAGACGCTTTCAATCCCCCCTGCATGAAGGCATAGGCTCCCTTGCCGATGGCAATGCTCTGTCCTCCCCCTTCAGGGAATAAGATCGGATTCTCCGCAATTTCATCTTTAAATTTAGCGTCGGTGCTCAGAATATTTTTTCCATCATTCACAATGGCCGGATCCGCTGCCATGGCTACATTGGCAAAGCCGCCGAATGTAAGGATAATGGCCGCCAGCAGGGCTGCTTTCTTACCTCCCCATTTCCCGGACGTGGACTTCTTACCGTGTCCCTTTGCGATTTCAGACACCGCCATGTAGCTGTTTCTGACTTTGCTCCATACCACCTTATAAATATGATTCATTGCAATTCCCCTTTACTATGAAAAAACGCATAAAACAGGAATGCGGCCCCGTTCGTCCCTCCTTACCGGAAAAAAGTATGCCATTGCCGCTGGATAAAGAGATGGCACACCTGTATATAAAATTAAATCAATAATTGAATTGATGAGACAATTTTATTATACTCTCCGTTCTAGAATAATTCCAATTCCTTATTGTGAACATTAAAGAAATCTGTATGAGGAAATATCATAGCATGTGATTGTTACAGACTTTTTACAGTAATAGAGCCCCGATTCCATGGGGTCCATACCTTTATTCCCCATTTTAAATACAAAAAGCAGTTGCTCCAATGACAGGGTATACTATTCCTACAGTGCAATACATGTGTTATCAGAGATATCCTCTTTTTGTAAATAATTAAGATACAATACAGATGAGGTATCTGAATCCATACACCATTCTTTCAGGATCCGGCCGACAATACGCGAAAAGAGGCACATCGGTGAAAACAGTCTCTTCGAAGCATGGGACTGCCCACCCCCGTCATTTCGAGCGGTGGTATCATGCTGCGTGAGACTATATCTCAAAATCGCTACAGCTACGATGAGTCGAGAAATCTTTCTTGTGGTCGGGAATACAGGGCTTTTTACTCCCTCCGCTGCTTCGCAGCACCCGCCTCTTTGAGGCGGATCCATCCCCCGGCCTTTGGGCTGCCGCCGTTTGGCCTAAAAGGAAGGCGCTTTGATGGGCAGGCTAAGCGCCTTTTGTATTCAGGCCAAACTTGGACATCCTATGCAGGATGTCCATCTTCAAGGGGGAACTTGCTTACCGGTATCCTCAATAGGTGGGGGGTTATCCACCAGAATGCAGGCCCTTGGAGAAGGGCCGCACCAAAGGCGCAGGATGGATGTGGCGAAGCCGATGATTCTGTCTGACGTCTGACTGTCTGAACCGTCTGTCATCCTTGCAGCGTAGCGGCTTTCCAGCTCAAGGCACAAGGCTAAAGGCTCAATGCTCCACACGTTTGTATGCTCACATAGCCACGCTAAAAACCGCACTCCGGTTTCCCGAAGTGCGGTTTTTCAGCAGAATCAAAGGATGAAATTCCTTATCTGTTCTCTACCAGTTTCTGAATCATTTCGCCCTGTTTCTTTACCATTTCTTCCAGTTCAGCAATCTTTCTGTCCTGCTCAGAAATCTTCCTGTCCTGCTGGTCTACGGTGTTTTTGAGGGTATCGATCTTAGTTGCCTGTCCGCTGATGGTTTCTGCCATCTGGGCTTTACTCATGTCATTATACACAGAGCCGCTCCCAAGTTTTACGGAGAAGCCGCCGTTCACCATGTTCCGGTTATCCCCCATGGTCCAGCCCAGGTTGAACATGGTCCTTGCGCTGGGCCGGTAGAAGAGCCCCACCGCTGCAGCGGTTTCGTTCCGATAGTTGCCTACGCCCACCGCGACATCCCACTTATCATGCGGGTCAAAATCCAGCGGATGGAGGGCAGCCAGGGCGGCGGCACCGGCGCCGACTTTATTGATCCGGCTTCCCAGTTCGCCTACCCTACCATTGATATTCGTGATGGCCTGGGTATTGTTGTCCACTTTGGATTCCACGCCCTTCAGCTGTCCATAGTTCACAGCGTCCGTATCTGCGGTGCCTGCTGCTACGTTGGTGATTTTCTTACCTGCCGCATCGATGCCATTGGTTGACATGGACGGCCCGTTGGTAATACCGATAGAATCAGAGGCAGTCACCGTTTTCACACTGATGTCATCCTTCAGCTTCACGGAAATGCTGCTTCCGTCCACTTTTGTGGAAATATTTTTCTGATCCCCATTGATGGAAAGGGTCTGGGACGGTTTCACTTCAGCCGCCTTACCTTCATCAGCGGCGAACTTTGTGGGCTTCGTGTCCGTGCTCACCACCAGTTCTTTGCCTGCATCGGTAGAATCGGTAGAGCCGGAAGAGCTCCCGGAACTGCCGCTTCCCGAGTCCTTCGGCGTTACGGTAGTTGTATCGGTATCTGTCTCTTTGCCGGTGATATTGGCACTGATAGTGTAGGTACCGTTATTCGTATCGATTTTAATTCCATCACCGGCCACAAGGCTGATACTGGTGCCTGCATTCTGGATAGCCGCTTTCAGCTGGGCCACATTCACCGCGTCGGTATCATTAAATCCAGCAGCAACATTGGTAATCTGACGTGTATGGGTGCTATCACCCACAGAAACAGCGGCCCAGCTGGATTTCCAAGCGATAGTATCTGTTGTACTGGCTACCTTTGTAGATGGGTCCCATCCAAATACATTTGCATCAATAGTCGCTATGGATCCGCTGCCGAGGGCTACGCCGCCATCCTTCTTAACGTCCGCATTATGGCCCAGCAGGACGGCATTGGAAACGCTAGTCGTAAGTGTATTGTCAGAAGAGCCGATGACGATATTATTTTTCACGTCCTTATCCATGGTATGATTGTCACCAATGATAACCAGGTTGTCGCTTTCCTTAGCCTTAGCACGATCCCCTTTGCTCAAGGTACCATCTTTCGTATCTGCAGAGAAGGTCTTACCAAGAATTGTATTGTTGGAGCCAATCACATATGCATTGTTTGCATTGGTTACTTTGTTATTGTACCCATCTACCATGTTATACTGGCTGCTGTATTCATTAACTTCAGGAGTGAGTCCCAAAAAGCCTTCATCTTCATGATACAAGCTGCCGGTTACTTCATTATTGACACCCAATACCTGTGTGAGGATGGATTTGTCAATTTTATTGCCACCACCGATAGCCAGCGCAGCACCACCACCATCAGCACTGGAAATTGCAGTTCTTAATTTACCTGCAAAATCCTTGGCCGATGAACCACTGTCATCAGGTATAGAGGACAAACTAACAATGGAATTGGTAATTTCATTGCCGGCACCGTAAATCAGGGCACCGTTTGAGTTAGACGTACGGTTGGCAAGCCCCGTAATTGTATTGGCTATACCGGAATATTTTCCTCCCTTCATCGACTCAACGCTGTTCAGAGAACCATTGATGGTAGCCCCCAGATTCTGTACCGGATTGGCAGTTCGTCCACCATTGTATGCGCTGGATATGATATTGTATACGCCGGTACTGGTGGTAAAGGCACCATTACTGAAACTGTTGGCTCCCAGAGTTGTACTGTAAACATTCAACGCATATGTCCGGGTAGAAGAACTGTCAACCGTAGTATCCCCTAATTCCCCCTTATAATTATGGGACCCGATCATCGTACTTCCTGTCCGAGCAAAGGTATTATCGCCGATGGCGACACTCCCAATCACTCTTGTCGGATCTGCCGGAATTCTTACCCTAGACCATGAATTCCCGCTATAAGTTGTCTGTCCAAAGGCAAAGCTGGCTTCTCCACCACCGGCCATATTTTCAATTTTCGCATTATTCCCGATAGCAATGCTGCCACCCTGGCTGGCATAGTTATCAATAACCGTACCATTGCCAATAGCCACATCACCGGTAGCTTTACTTTCCCCATTAGAGTACTTAATCGTTGCGCCTTTACCGATAGCCACATTTTCCGTTTTTGGTGCATTGCTACCCGTACCAATAGCCACACCGTTGCCGCTGCCGGCTGTATTGTCCGCTGCCATGGCACTGCCACCCAGAACCAATCCCAGTCCCAGAGCCGCTACCACCGCCGCTCTCAGGAGGGAAGAAGAAAGCCGGCCCCTTTTCCCGGAATTTCGAAATCCTGCGTCATACATTCTATTCATGTTATACCCCCTACATACACCTGCAGTCCCCTTAACAACTGCAGAAAAAACGAAACCGGTATTCCGAAGACCCATAGTATCGAATTTCATCGAAAGTTGCCTGATCTTCTGAATACCGCCACACCCCTGAACGCCAAGCCCCTTTCCTGCTTTAGTATATATAATAAACATAATTTTATATGCAGCTAAACAGTTCAAGGATATTTAAATATATATAAGCTTATCAAATGTTTTTGATAAAGTCAATGAAATAGTGAAACTGAATCGATACCAAGTGGAAATAACCAGAATCCGTTAAAATGCAGGGCATTCTCAGGGCCTTATCCCTTAATTTTTCCCCGCAGCTCCGTCAGAATCATTTACCTGGAAGATTTCTCGACTCTCTCTCACGTACAATTCTTACCTTTATACCCTCACCGGCACTTACCACCCGAGGTGGCAGCATACTTCATGAGGATACAGTCGAGAATCGCTACAGCTACAAGGAGCCGAGAAATCTTTCTTGTGGTCGGGAATACGGGGCTTTTCAACTCCTTCAGCCGTTTCGCGGCAAATGCCCCCTCAGTCGCCTGCGGCGCTTCCATCAGTTTCCATCAGCTAACCCCACCCTGGCGGGTGGCAAGCGAACTGGGTTCGCAGGGAGCCACAGGCGACTGAGAACCCAGTGAGACGCTTCCCACCGGGCGCCCCTTCCCGGGGAAGGGGCCTCGTGTCGAGTCAATTTCTCGTTGGGAAAATAGAGTCATCAGGGTTCCCATAGCGGCGAAGCCGCTGGACCTCAATGTTTCACTCAATTCTCAATTCTGCTTTTTGCACAGCCTGAACTGGCCCCCTTGTCAAGGACACAATTAAAAGTGTAGTTCGGACCCCATA
>ERZ772881.2505-NODE-2505-length-13116-cov-51.034913_pt1 | contig 13116 bp, 12 predicted proteins | sample MGYA00580581_ERZ772881 | MGnify/ENA primary metagenome ERZ772881 (study PRJEB29015, sample SAMEA2737668) | human gut metagenome | biome: human gut; feature: human-associated habitat; material: faeces | place: China | collected 2012 ...
TAATACCACTGAAAAAGGTGTCTGACTCGTTTGAGTTAGACACCTTTTTGGAGACCGTTTTAATTCAATTATTTCACAGCCCCGGGGACCGCGTCAGCGGTGGTAGGGTGCCTGGGTGGATGGGACATAAGGTGGAATGGCGGCTTCGCCGCAGGTGGGATGCCGCGGAGCTGTTGGTTCTCTGTAAGCCGTAAGCTGACAGCTGCAAGCCTTTAAGTGGCTGGGGGTAACGTCCCGCGTGCGAAGTGGCCCAGGGAGAATAATAAGCGAATCGTCTAACACCTGCGGCGGATTCGATCTTCCCCCTTCCCTCTTCTCTCTTCACTAAAAAATACCTGCAGGCCCTCCGCCGGAATGTCCGGCAAAACACCTGCAGGTATTTATCATCTATCTTCTACTTTCTATCGTCTTCATCCAGGCGGTCCCGATTATTTTCTGACTACGCTGATGCGCTGGCCCAGGTGGTCTCCTTTTTCGATTTCATCCACCATGGCGATGGCATAATCGGCGTAGGAAATGATGGATTCCCCTTTGCTGTTCGGTGCAAATTCTTCTCCGTGGATTTCGTAGGACCCGGTCCGTTCACCATCGGCCTGGAAGTCGGCGGCGGGGCTGATGTAGGTCCATTTTACGTCATTTCTTTTACGGAGTTCCGCCAGGGACTGGCCCATGGCTTCCGCCAGGGGCTTGAAGGCCGGCGGGAAATCGGGTGCTTCATAGAGGGCCTTCGTATGGTCTCCGTTGATATACAGGGAACCGGCACCGCCTACCACGAGGAGCCGGGTGTCCGTGTCGGAAACAATGTCTGCCAGATGGAGGAGGGTGGTGGTGTGGAGGGGAAGGGTCTCCGGTGCCCAGGCACCGAAGCCGTCTACCAGGGCATCAAAACCCTTGACGTCTTCCTTTGTAAGGTCCATGATATCTTTTCTTATATATGTGGAAGCACCGGTGTCATTCTGTTCATGCCGTCCGAAGACCACCACTTCATGGCCTCTCTTCAGGGCTTCGGCAATAATCTTTCTGGATGCTTTTCCATTGGCTGCTGCTACTGCGATTTTCATAGGGATTCTCTCTTTCCGGGCTTTGCCCAAATCATAAGCTATTGATGTAATCAATGTTGTTCTATCGATGACTGTATTGCAACTCATCCGCTTACATGTTGTCAATAGTTTTGTTACAACTTATTTCGAAAAGAATGGGGGAATGCTGCAAAATCAGGTATGGCCGGTGAGGAAGGCTTTCGTTTCCCCTGTCCGGGGAGCCAAAATATTCCTGCCATCCCCTTGAAGGCAAAAACATGTTCGTGTATAATGGATAAAGAACTTATGTTCTTATTATGCAACGATGCAGCATAATAGAGGAAAGATTCCTCATGACCGGGTATGAAAGAAACGGAACTGTTACATGCAGGGAGCGTACACATGAAATCTCTATCAATGATTGCGATTGTCCCCCAATGGGAAGGGCCGGCACCGGGATGTCAGGTGCTCTATGAAGATGGAAGCTGGTGCCACCGGTACTGCAGCGTGGAGAAATATATGAATACCCTGGCCGCCCTCCTGGGCAATGATAACAGGGCCTGCCGGAGACTGTTCTGCGGAAAGCGGGGCACCGGTATCCGGCCCAATGACGGCAGTACCTTTGTGCAGATCAAACTGTCCCAAAGGGCGCCTACCCTGGGCTACGTGAGGCTCGATGCCCTTGACCGGTGGAAGGGTGGGGATCATGGAAAATGCGTCCTCCACCTGACCAATGGAGTGATTCTTCCTACGTTCTGGAGTCTGGAGACCGTGGACCGGCATATCCAGATGGTCAAGAATCGGCTGGAGTCACCGGATGTAAAAGAGCCGGAAGGACTTTGAAGGATCAGCATGCCGGCGGTCAGGTTCACAAGCCTTGAGCGCTGCAGCCGCTTCGCGGCGAGTTTACGCGTTAATGGTTAGAGTCATTCGAGCGGCGCTGCCAGCAGCTCCCGCTCGAATGGCTTCTACGGCCGGTACGCAAAAAAGCCGGGAAAAGCACATTTCGCTTTTCCCGGCTTTTCGTATGCAATTAATTATCCCGGAGGGCCCGTTTCAGGATTTTGCCTGTCGCATTTTTCGGCAGGGCATCCATGGGGATGAAACGGCGGGGAATCTTGTAGCTGGCAATGTTCTTTGCCATGTACTTCCTGATCTTGTTCTCGTCGAATTCATAGCCGTCTTTCATGACGATGTAGGCCCATACCGCCTGGCCCCGGAGGGGATCCGGATGGCCCACGACGGCACATTCGGCAATGCCTTCCACTTCGTAGATGCAGTCTTCCACTTCACCGGGGTAAATATTTTCCCCGTTCACAATGATAAGGTCCTTAATGCGGTCTACGATGTAGATATACTTATCATCATCCATGTAGGCCAGGTCACCGGTACGGAGCCATCCATCTTCGGAGAGCACCTTCTTCGTTTCTTCCGGCTTATTCCAGTATCCCTTCATGACGTTGGAACCGCGGACAATGAGTTCGCCCACCGTACCTGCCACATAGGGGCCGCCGCTTTCGGTCTTGATGTAAGCTTCCACGCCCGGAAGCACGGGACCGCTGGTCAGGTATTTCGGTTTGGCACTGGGCAGTACGCAGACTACCGGAGACGCTTCGGTGAGGCCATAGCCTTCCTGCACGGGATGGTGGAACCGGAAATAAAAGGCCTGGGACACGGGCTGGGGGATGGAGGCGCCGCCGGAAATGAAGGTGTGCACGGTCTTCATGACGGACGGTTCCCCACGGCGGGCCAGGAGGTTGTACATGGGTGGCACCATGATGGCAATGGTAACAGAATGTTCCACAATGGTATTGATGATTTCCGTGGGGCTCTTGGACCGGAGGATAACGATGGTGGAATGGGCGTAAAGGCCTGCATTCACCACGGTGGTGAGGCCATAGCAGTGGAACATGGGCAGTACACAGAGCACCTTGTCTTCCGGTTTGAAGACGATGCGGGAAATGAACTGCTCCACATTGCCCACCAGGTTCCGGTGGGTCAGCATGGCTCCCTTCGGGCTGCCGGTGGTGCCGGAGGTGTAGACAAGGGCACACACGTCGTCTTCCGTAAGGTCTTCCGGAAAGGCCGGCGCTTCGTCCGCCTTTCCTTCCTGGGCCCTGTAATCCAGATCATGGATGTCGATGGAAGGGCAGGATACGTCCAGGGCCGTATCGGTGATGAGGAGGACCGCTCCTGCATCTTTCAGGATATAGTCCACTTCCCGGTCCACCAGGGAATTATTGACGGGGATAATAATGGCACCAAGGCTCACGGTGGACAGGTAGGCGTAGACAAATTCTGCCCGGTTGGCAGAGTACAGGGCTACCCGGTCTCCTTTACGGATCCCCATCTGATGCAGTTCATTCCTGTAGAGACGGACCGCTTCCGCCAGTTCTCCATAGGTCACCTGTGCTTCTCCTTCGAAGGCCAAATGGGAAGGATCCGCACCTTTTATCATTTCATGTAAAAACATTTTGCACCTCGCTAACGTATAACGGTACCATTTTAGCAAAAATCAGTGATTCTAGCAAATTTACGATGCAGCGGTCGAAAAAAGGAGAGTACTCGGACTGGCATGATGACGGATAGAGTCATTCGTGCGGGGCTTCCAGCTGCTAGCTGTTAGCTTTTAGGAAAGCCGGTCCGCCTGCGGCGCTGGCGATGGAATACGGTTGGAGTCAGTTGGAGCGGGGGCTTCTAGCTGCTAGCGGCTAGCTTTTAGGAAAGCTGATTCGCCTGCGGCGCTTTCCATCCGATGTTTCCAACTGTCATTCATGCCGTAGGCTGTGGAGCTTTCCTAGCTGCTAACAGCTAACAGCTAGCAGCCCCATGCTGTTGACTCTATCCACAAGCATACAAAACCTGCGAAGCGGATAAACAGCTCAAGGTACAGTCAATGCTCTGACTCTACCCGTCAGTATGCCAAAATATATAGTCAACATTCTATTTATCCCACTCCGATTCATTTTATTGTAAACTTTATATAATTGTAATCTTGACAAATATAAGTTAACAGTTTTAGACTTAAACCAACGGCCGAAGTGCGATAACTTCGGATTATTTTATACTTCTTCAGTTAACAATAATAATATAAAAGTTTACAAAAGGAGTGGGAAAATTGCTGTACAGTGTAAAAATGCGTTCCAGTCTTGATGGGTATCATGGAGAAGGAGGCCGCCATATTTCCGGTGCCGAACGGATTGTGCCGGAGGACCAGGTAGAGGCCGACGTGATTGCCATGCTCCGCAGGGCCCGGACCCATGAACGGGGAGCAGCGGACTTTATCCAGGTAAAGGTGGAAGAGGTGAAACCCCAGACCATCGAATACTGCCCCATGATCCCCATTTACCAGATGAATACGTCCACGAAGGAAGAGGGCCGGCAGGTGGCGCGGAAGGAACTCCTCCGCATCGGCGTATCCCCGGCTGCGGTGAAGAGCGCTTTCTTCGAACTGGAATCCCTCACTGACAGCATGCGGGGGGCCATCGTTATGGATGCGGAAACCGGGGAGCGCCTCGATGACCGCCACGAACGGGGTGTCCGCTGCAGCAACATGGACTGCGAAGATACAAAGGCCTATGACGAAATCATGGGAAAACGGGGTCTTGGCGGCGACCATCCCCGGGAAGCCCTGGTGCTGGCTTCGAAGGTGGCCTATGCCCCCGGCACGGTGGCGGAGCTCTGCTGGTCCGATGACCCGGACTACGTCACCGGCTACGTAGGTTCCCGGAAATTCGGCTATGGCCGCATTACGGTGATGAAGGACATGGGGGATCCCGTGGGAGGACGGGTTTTCTTCGTGAAACATGGCACGGACGTCAAAAAATATGATGATTACATGCAGAACCAGACGGTCCTGGTGAGGCTGCCCCATGAAGATTAAAAACATTCCCCAGAAACTGGCGGACATCCGGAGGGAAGACCGGTTCCGGGCTGTCCATGACCTTCGCATGATTACCGCCTCCCGGGGCGTGGACCGGTCAGGAAAAGAATATATCGTCTTTAACTCCAACGATTACCTGGGCATGACCCATGAAAAAGAAGTGGAAGAGGCCGCCCGGAATGCAGTCATCTACGGCACCGGTTCCGGTGGTGCCAGGCTCACCAGCGGCGCTGTCTTTGAACTGTCGGACCTGGAAAAGGAAATCGCCCGTTTCAAACACAAAGAAGACGCCGTGATCTTCAATACGGGATACATGACAAACCTGGGTGTCCTCTATGCATTGGCCGGTCCGGGAGATGTGATCTTCTCCGATGAGCTGAACCACGCCAGCATCGTAGACGGCTGCCGGATTTCCAGGGCCGCCGTCAAAGTCTATTCCCACTCTGATATGGGGTCCCTGGAAAAGCTGCTGGAAGAGACCCCCTGCCAGGGGCAGCGTTTCATCGTCACCGACGGGGTCTTCAGTATGGACGGAGACGTGGCGGACCTTCCGGGCCTCGTAAAACTCAAAGAAAAATACGACGCCTTCCTCATCGTGGATGATGCCCATGCCACCGGCGTCATCGGAAACACCGGCCGGGGCACCGCCGAATACTACCACATGGAAGGCATTGACCTGCAGGTGGGCACCCTGTCCAAATCCCTGGGCGCCGAAGGGGGCTTCGCCGCTGCCGACAGGACGATTACCGATTACCTTCGGAACTGCTCCCGTCCCTTCATCTTCTCCACATCCATCTCCGCCGTCACCGGCGCCACCGCCCTGGCTGCCCTGAAACTGCTGGAAGGAAATCCGGAAAAGTACATGGGCGCCCTCCGCCGGAATACGAAGTACATGAAAGAGGGACTCACAAAAGCGGGCATTTCCTTCCTCCCCGGGGATACATCCATCATCCCCATCGTCATGGGCCGGGAAGAGGCGGCCATGGAATACGCCGCCCGCTGTAAAGAACGGGGCATCCTCCTCTCCGCCATCCGTCCGCCATCTGTGCCAAAGGGCACGAGCCGCATCCGCCTCACCGTCACCGCCGCCCATACCAGGGCGGAACTGGATAGGGCACTGGAAGTGATGATTGATGAAATTCAGGGAACCAGGCCGGTTTCCCCAACATAAGAAAGGTGAGGGGGGAGGAGTTAGGAGTGAGGAGTTAGGAGTTAGGAGTTAGGAGTGGTGGTGCGCCGCAACAAATTATGAAGCGGCGCGGATTATATACTTTTGAGTTTCTGTATAATGGATTCCTGGACTTAAGAAAGTGCTGATTCATTCGCAGGCCATGACTTCTCATCTACCCTTCTCCGCAGCAGAACTGCCAGTCCAGTCTGACTGACTGTCTGATGTCTCTATACAAAGCAGATGTCCCACGGTAAGCGATAAACTGACAGTTGTCGACCCCAGCCACATAAATAGGAATCGCCGCTTTATAATTTTATTGTGGCGCACCTTCACTCCTCACTCCTAACTCCTCACTCCTAACTGATTTACCTTTTTCATTCTCATATTTAATCACTCATCTGTGATTTATTCGAAAGGAGCTATCCATGGAAAAAGTAACTGCCATTTCGCCGGAGAAAACTCTGGTCCGGGATTGTGTGGAAACGGCCCTTCTCGCTGTGCTTATCGCTGTTTCCGGTACATTCCGCATTCCCGGCATCGTGCCGGGGACGGAATTCCAGCTGTCTGCCCCCATTGCCGTAGCCATCTGCGGGGTTTTCGGATTCAAGAAATACATCATCGCCGGTGTACTGGCCTCCCTCATAGGGCTGTCCCTGGGCACCTGCACCATCCTGAACGTGGCCATCCAGATGTCCTTCCGCCTGGGAGTCGGCGCTTTCTGGCTTCTTTCGGGATCCAACAGGCTCTTTTATATTTTCTCCGGCCCCGTCGGCACCGCCCTGGCCCGGGTGGTGATGTACTTCCTTCTGGGCAAGGGGCTCACCCTCATGCTCATCGCCGCAGCTCCGGGCATGGCTTTCACCGCCGCCACGGCCTGGGCTTTCGGAAAAATTTTCACCCGCTGCCGGGAAGCCGTGCGGTAAGGAAATAATTGTGAAAAAGCGCCTGCAAGGCGCTTTTTTGATGGACAATCGGATAGATGGGGCTAAGGGTTGCAGGTGAACATCGCTTCGCTCATTCACCGGGTTGTGGGTGCTAACGCACCGGGGGCATAAGGTGGATTCACCGGCAACGGCCGCTTCCCGAGGGCCACAGGCCCATTCTGCCCTTGACTTAAAGTGAACTTTACCTATTATAGTGAATATAGAAATATTCATCGGTCAGTTGTATAAAGGAGGATTTCCCATGTCTTACACCATTTCCGAAGCGGCCCGCCGCATGGGCGTGGCCCCTTCCACACTTCGATACTACGATAAAGAGGGGCTGCTGCCAAACCTGAAGCGGAAAAACGGACAGCGGATTTTCGAGGAAAATGACCTGCGCATGCTGGCGCTCCTGTCCTGCCTTAAGAATACGGGGATGCCACTGAAGCAGATCCACAGGTACGTGGACATGGTGCAGGAAGGGGACAAAACCATTCCGGAGCGGTATGCACTGATCAAAGAGCAGCGCCGGTTCATCATGGACCAGATGGAACAGCTGAAGTACTACCTGTCGGAGCTGGATTTCAAGGACTGGTACTATCGCACCGCCATGAAAAAGGGAACCACCGAAGGCATATCCCTGGAGGACTACGAAAAGGAAACAGGAAAGCGGACGCCGGAAATGGATATATTGGAAAAACAGGGTTAAGGAAGCGCTGATTTACCATGCCGCAGGCTGACCAGCTTTCCTGCCCGCCAGCAGCTGGCAGCCCTGGGCTAGTGACTCTACCGGTAACTACACAAAAGGAGCATATATATGAATAGACCAAAAATCATCTGCCACATGGAAACGAGCCCGGACGGGAAGATCATGGGAAAATACCTGTGGCTTCCGCAAAGGGGAGACGGGGAAGATTCCTTCTACGCAGTTCTTTCGAAATACGATTACCAGGCCCAGCTTCTGGGACGGACCACCGTGGATGACAATACCACCCTGTATCGGAAGCCGGAAATCAATGAAAAAGCCCCTCCGGTACCGGAGGGGGATTTCCTTGCGGAAGGGGCAAAACTGGGGCAGTACCTCATCGCCCTGGACAGCCATGGGAAACTGGCCTGGGAGGAGAGCACCACCGACAGCGAAGGGAAGAAAGCCCATGTGGTGGAAATCCTCACAGAATCCACGGCTAACGGCTATAAGGATTTCCTCCGCCGGAAGGGCATCAGCTACCTCCTCTGCGGGAAAGACCGTGTGGACCTTGCCCTGGCCTGCGAAAAAATCAAGGATCTTCTCCACGTGGATACCATGATCCTGGGCGGAGGAGGCACGGTGAACTGGAGCTTCCTCGAGGCAGGACTGGTGGATGAGGTGAGCCAGGTCATCGCCCCCGCTGCTGACGGCAGCACAGAAACCCAGACCCTCTTCATGGCAAAGAAGGGCCTCTCCAGCGACGAGCCCGTCCTCTTCACACCGCTGTCCGTAGAAATCATGGCAGACGATGCCGTGTGGATCCGCTGGAAGGTGGATGGAAAATCGGATATCGACTTCGACGGGGATCCGGAATTCCGGGCAGTGCAGGAAATGATACGAAGCCATCGAGGGGAATGAGGTCGAGATCAAGACTGCGTGGAAAGACTGATAAAGTGAAAAGTGGTGGTGCGGCGCACAAATGATATAGCACCGCATATCTGGAATTGCCATCCTGTTTGGCTTACAGCTATCCGCTTACAGCCGGCAGAGAATCAAACTGTAGCATACTACAAAAGGCGGCGCTATATCATCTGCGCGCCGCCACTCCCCCTGGCCGCCAGGCCAAAGCCTTGCCGGAGGCAGAGCCTTGGCCGCAGGCCACAGCCATGGCTTCAGCCATAGCCATTTCTCAGTCGCAGGCTCTCAATTCTTTTACTCCGCCCAATCTCCATCAACGAAGACCGGGACCCTTGTGCCGTCCTTCTTTATTCCCGTAATGGAGAGGTCCGGGCTGCCTACCATGAAGTCCACGTGGATCATGGAATCATTAAGCCCTGCCTTTTTCAATGCTTCCTCGTCCATTTCCGGCCCTTTTTCCAGGCAGGTGGGGTAGGAATCGCCGAGGGCCAGATGGCAGGCTGCATTTTCATCAAACAGGGTCTCGTAGAAAATGCGGTTTGTCAGGGAAATGGGAGAATGGTAAGGCACCAGGGCCACTTCCCCCAGCCGCGAGGCTCCTTCGTCCATGCGGATAAGGTCTTTCAGGATTTCTTCCCCCTTTTCCGCCTGCACATCCACCACCTTCCCTTTCCGGAAGGTGAAGCGGAAGTTTTCAATCAGGTTTCCGTTGTACACCAGGGGTTTCGTACTCCATACCACGCCATCTACTCCATGGGCCAGGGGAGCGGAATACACTTCTTCCGTAGGGATATTGGCATTAAACAGGAAGCCCCGGGTGGTACTCTCGGCGCCGCCCTGCCAGATATGATGTTCCGGCAGGCCTACGGTGAGGTTCGTCCCTTTGGGGCTCGTATATTCCAGGGCCCTGAACTGCTGGGCCGTCATCCATTCTCTCCTCCTCTTCAGGTTGGCCAGGTGCCTGTCCCAGTCAGATAATGGGTCTTCTCCCAGGCAGCGGGAAACGTCCAGAATATCCATCCAGAGCTTATCTGTCCCCTCCTTTTCCGGCAGGTCCGGATACAGCAGCTTCGCCCATACGGTGCCCGGTACGGCGGCCACCAGCCAGTTCGTACGGGACGCCATCATGCCGTCGGAGTACTCCTTCACCGCCTGGTGGAAAGCCCTCTGCCAGGCAAAGATTTTCTTCCGGTCCACTCCTTCCATGGTATAGGGATCTGCGGAAATGAGGCTCAGGAAAGCGGCGCCCTTCCGGTAATAGTGCAGGTTGAATTCACTGCGCCATGCCGGCACGGTTTCAAAATTGTCCTGGGGTTCATAGAGGTAACGGAGCCGGATGGTATCATTGCAGTACCAGTTAAATACCACCTGACCGGCGCCCCCTTTGTAGGCTTCCTCCGCCAGCAGGGTGGCAAACCGGCTGGCCTCCACCGGTGCATTGATGACCAGGATCTGCCCCTGCTGCAGGTTGATTCCCTTCTGCAGCAGCACCCGGGCATAAAGGGGCAGCTGCTTTGCTAATATTTCCTGTGTATCCATAAGAATCACTCCTTCCGTATATTTATTTCATTATACCAAATGAAAAAGGAGGGATATGATGAAGGACAGAATGACTGCCGCGGATTTGCTGACGACTGGTACCCGGGAAAGCCGATATGCCTGCAGCAGCGCCGCGGGACCTCAATTCTCAACTTTCAAATCTCAATTCTTTTTAAAAGGAGTCCATCCATGAAAGCAATCGTTATCGGCGCCACCGGCGCCGTGGGAAAGGAACTGGTAAAGGTCCTCCTTTCCCGACCTGACTATGAAACCGTTATCACCTTCACCCGCCGCCCTCTGGGCATAGACAGTCCAAAGCTGGAATCCCATGTCATCGATTTTGACAGGCCCGACACCTGGGAAGACCTGGTAAGGGGGGACGTCCTCTTCTCCGCTCTCGGTACCTCGCTGAAGCAGGCGGGATCCAAGGAGGCCCAGTATAAGATCGACCACGATTACCAGCTCTCCTTTGCCCGGGCAGCCCGAGCAAATGGGGTGTCCCATTTCGTTCTCGTGTCCTCCGCAGGAGCAGATCCTTCCTCTTCCTTTTTCTACCTGAAACTGAAGGGCATCATCGAAAAGGATGCGGAGGCCCTTGCATTCCCGGGGCTTTCCATTCTCCGGCCGCCGTCTCTCATCCGGCCCCATGCGAAGCGGCCTATGGAAACCATTTCTGTCAAAGTGCTGGAAGCACTGAATGTTTTCGGTCTCTTCCGCTCCATGGCCCCGGTGCCGGTGCTGTCGGTGGCCCGGAAAATGGCAGACCTCGGCAGCCGGCCTTTTACGGGAGAAGAAATCCTGAACGGCCAGGACGTGAGAGGATAGGGGTGGACTGGGATATTCCAGTCTGCCCCGCTGTTGGGCGGCGCTGATGGATAGAGTCATTCGTGCGGGGCTTCTAGCTACTAGCCTTTAGCATCCAGGAAAGCTCTACAGCCTACGGCACGAATGACTGGCGGAAATATCCAGTGGAAAGCGCCGCAGGCAAATCAGTTTTCCTGGCTGCTAACAGCTAGACGCTAGCAGCCCCGTGCGAGTGACTCTACACGCCAGCGCCGAATACCAACAGCTCACCGCAATTTGATGTACCGTAACCATTTTCCAACCCCTTTTCGTGGTACAATAAAGATGAGAAAATCATTTGAAAAGGAGGAATGACTATGGAAATCAAAAAAATTACCATTGCCGGTGCCGGTACCATGGGGTATTCCATGGCGGAGATTTTTGCCAGGAACGGGTACGATGTGATTCTCTGGAACCACAAAGCCCCCACCCTGGAACGGGCGAAGACGAAGATTGCCCCGGATATGGTGGATAAGATCACCTACACCACAGACCCCTCTGCCTTCAAAGGGCGGGATCTCATGGTGGAGACCATTGTGGAAAATCTGGATACGAAGCTGGATTTCTACCGGACCTATTCGCCCCTGGCCGGGGATGATGCCATCATCGCCACCAATACCTCCGGCCTTTCCATCAATGCCCTGTCAAAGGCTGTAGTGAAACCGGAACGGTTCCTGGGCATGCACTGGTTCAATCCGCCCACCCTGATTCCTCTCATTGAAATCATCAAGAATGACCACACCAGAGATACTGTGGCAAAGACCATTTACGACCTGGCCCTTGCCATCCATAAGAAACCGGCCATCGTGGAAAAGGATGCTCCCGGCTTTGCGGCCAACCGCCTCCAGCTCGCCGTCATCCGGGAAGCCCTGTCCATGGTACAGAAGGGGATCATCAGCAAGGAAGGCATTGATGCGGTCATGAAATACGGACTGGGATTCCGCTGGGCCTGCCTGGGACCTCTGGAAACCGTAGATTTCGGGGGCCTCGATGTCTTTGCCCATATCAGTGACTACCTCATGCCGGACCTGGAAGACAGTCACGAAGTACCGCCGCTTCTGGCAGAGAAAGTAAAGGAAGGCCACCTGGGCGTGAAGACGGGCGAAGGATTCTATAAGTACGACGGTGACAAAGCGGAAAAGGCTACGAAGGAAAGGGATCGGAAACTGCAGGCCGTGTATGATGCGCTGTATAAATAGATAGATTTGAGAATCGAGTGAATAGAATTGAGGTTTTGCGGCTTCGCGGAGGATTTGCATGCTGATGGGTATAGTCACCAGCATGGGGCTTCTAGCTTCTAGTGTTAGCTTTCAGGAAAACTGATCTGCCTGCGGCGCTTTCTCTCTATTGTTTCCACCAGTCAATCATACAGTATGTTGTAGAGCTTGCCTGGATGCTAAAAGCTCCTGCACGAATGGCTCCATCTGTAAGCACAAAAATCTCCCTGCCCGTTTCGGCAGGGAGATTTTTTTATTTTTTCACCGGCAGGGCGGGATTCCTTGTCTCTGCAATCCATTTCGTGAAGTCTTCGGGATTCACGTGGAGGACCCGTTCTGCATAGGCCTTCCACCGTTCACTTTTCTTCCTGTCATGGACGATGTCTTCCGTCTTTTTTCCGGTGTGCTGCTCCAGAAGATAGGCCAGCCGGATCCAGTGGTTCGGATAGCCTTCTGCAAGGAGGGCCAGAGCCCGCTTCGTATCGATGCCGTAGAACCGGTGAAGCCGGTCCGCCCGGTGCAGGAGGTAAGCCTCTTCATACACCGCCGCTGTGAGGCCCAGTTTCTTCCGGATCACGCCCCAGGGGTCTTCTTTCCGCAGGGCCAGGATATCTTCTATGGGCCTGTCCGTAAGGCAGGAAAGGAGGGCGGCCTGGTCGATTTCCCCAAACCGGATGCCCCGGGAAAGGAGTGCCTGTACTTCCTCTTCCGGGATTTCATATTTATAATGGATACTCCGGACCTGGTCTTCCGGAGAGAGCGTCGCTTTTTTCATAGGTACGTCCTTTCTGTATAAAAGTAGAGTTGAGGTCCAGCGGCTTCGCCGCATCCATCCTGCGGCTTTGCCGCGCCCCTTCTCTAAGCAATGCTATTAAGTTAAGAAATTTCTGAACGCACATGTTATCACAACATGTG